>OLXW01001580.1_pt1 | contig 11211 bp, 7 predicted proteins | sample 1673551 | NCBI WGS metagenome assembly OLXW01 (sample SAMEA103958114, study PRJEB25191) | human gut metagenome | reverse complement strand
GCAGAGATCTACACCCAGTTTCTTCGGATGGATCCTGTATTTGCCAAATCCCTGTACTGCATCTACATGAAACAGAATATTTTTATTATATGCTTTCACAATACTTGCCGCTTCTGCGACCGGCTGTACAGAACCAACTTCATTATTTACATACATCACAGACACCAGTATCGTTTCATCACAGAGTGCCTCCTTCAATGCCTCTAACTGCACTCTTCCATAACGGTCAACCGGAAGAAATGTAACCCGGAATCCCTGTTCTTCCAGATAGCGCATCGTATTGATGATCGCAGGATGTTCAATTCCTGTCGTGATCAGATGATTACCTGCGCGTCTGTTTGCCATTGCTGTTCCGATCAGCGCTAGATTATCACTCTCTGTTCCTCCAGATGTGAAAAATATTTCTTTTTCCTGTACTTTTAAAAGTCTGGCAAATGTCTCTTTTGCATCTTTTATATATTGTTCTGCTTCAACGCCTTTTCTGTGCAGAGAAGATGGATTGCCATAATCTTCGCACATCACATGCGCAACCAGTTTTCCGACACTGTCGTAAGCTCTGGTTGTTGCTGAATTGTCCAGATAAACTTCTTTCATGTTCTTCTCTCCTGCTTATTTTCACTATTAGCTTATGTATCATTCTTCCAAATGGAACATAAGTACCGACAACGTTGTAAGTCCCGCTGTCTCCGTTCTTAAAATCCTCTTTCCCAGTGTGATCGTATGTGCGCCTGCCGCCAGTGCCTGTTCGATCTCTGCTTCTTCAAATCCGCCTTCCGGTCCGATAAATATCCCAACGCTCTGCCCCGGCCATATTTTCTCAAGAAGTGCTTTTGTTTCTTTCATACCTTCTGCACATTCATACGGTACGAGAATGACATCCAGCTGCTTTGCCTGTTCCAGTGCTTCTTTAAATGTACACACCGGTATAACTTCCGGGATTACACTCCGGCCGGACTGCTTTGCCGCACTTCTGGAAATTTCCTGCCATCGTTCCTGCTTCTTTGCTGCCTTTTTCGCATCCAATTTTACAACGCAGCGCTTCATGGAAACCGGAACAATCTGATAAGCTCCAAGTTCTACCGACTTCTGCACGATCCACTCCATCTTTTCCTGCTTTGGTAGTCCCTGGAACAGATAAATTCTGGATGGAAGTTCTGTACTGCTCTCTTCCTGCGATTCTATTTTAAGTACGGCCTCCTTATCTTCATAAGAATCAATCACACACTGGTATGTCTTTCCGGCTCCGTCACTGACTGTCACACGTTCCCCCGCATGCATACGCAGAACGTTCTTCATATGATTCACATCCGAACCATTCAGACGTATCCACTCACCTTCTGCCTGGGACGGTTCAATAAAAAAATGCTGCATCTTTTTTTCTCCTGTCTGAGCTGCCTGTTTTTATTTATGCATTTTTACGTGCGACAACAGAAACCCATTCCCCCTGGTGGTTCACTTCCAGGACTTCCAGTCCTGCCGCCTTTACAGCCTCTGTTACAACTGTTTCTTTGTCCTCAATGATACCACTTGTAATATATACAGCTCCCGGTTTCATCTGGTGTACGATTACCGGAGTCAGTGGCTCCAGAACATCCGCAAGGATGTTAGCAAGTACAATGTCGTATTTTTCATATCCGACAGCATCCTGCACGTCTTTATCATCAATAATATTACCGATCATAACTTCATATTGATCTTTTGCTATACCGTTTACTTCCATATTTTCATGGGTGGCATCAAGCGCACACGGATCAAGATCTGTTCCGATGGAATGTCCTGCACCAAACTTCAGTGCAAGCATACCCAGGATACCACTTCCGCATCCTACATCCAAAACAAGATCTCCATTTTTTACATATTTTCTCAGCGCACGGATACAAAGTTGTGTTGTTTCATGCATTCCTGTACCAAAAGCTGTACCCGGATCAATGTGGATCACCAGTTTATCACTGTCTTCTGCTTTTACATCTTCCCAGGATGGAATTACAAGGATATCATCAATATAGAACTGATGGAAATACTGTTTCCAGTTATTTACCCAGTCCACATCTTCTGTCTCGGATTCCTCAATCGTTGCATCTCCTACATCTACATATGCACGCATCTGTTCCATTTCTTCCCTTACCTGTGCAAGGATCGTTCCTGCATCCAGATCCGGGTCAAGATAAAATGTGAGATAGGCAACTCCGTCATCTTCCGGAATATCTGGTAATATATCCACAAACATCTGCTCTTTGTCCTGCTGTGTAAGCGGGATCTTATCTTCAATCTGCACGCCTTCGATTCCAAGATCCGCCAGCATGCTGCTAACAATATCTTCTGCTTCAGTTGTTGTTTTTAATCGGAATTGATTCCATTTCATGATTTTCTCTCCTTCATACAATATATCATCCGTTATATTAACATTGCTCAAAAGCTCCAGCTCTTCCAAACCCAGGAACAGCCAGAGCTTCACAATTAATCAAGGTCAATGAAATCCACCTTAAAGGTATCATCATCTTCCATATGCCCTCTCTTCTTTTTCGGTGTCTCTCCGAGAAGATCATCTAAATCATCAATCGTAAGTTCTTCTCTTGGAGTATATCCGGCAAATACATTTTTATCCAGATTGCCGTAATCATCCTCTTCATAAGTAATTTCTCCGAATTCGTCTTCGTCATAAGCATCGTATTCGTCTTCAAAATCATCTTCGTCATAAGCATCTTCATACGCGTCTTCTGCATCATATGCATCATAATCATCTTCTACATATGCTTCTTCAAATGCATCTCCATCATCTACATTATCAAAATCTTCTCCGTCGTAAGTTTCAAAATCATCTTCATCTGATTGTTTTTTCTTACCAAAACGAGATTCTTTTTTATTCTTCTTTTCTTTTTTGTTTTTTACCGGTACCGGCTCTTCTTCCACATCAATACCGTACTCATCATAAAGCTCATCTAACTCTGCGTTACGGTTATGCAGTTTGATACCAAGAATAATAAGGATCAGTAAAAGAACAATTGCTCCGATTCCTCCTGCAAGAATAATCATCTGTAAATGATCATTTACAAATGCCGGAAGCTTGTTGGAAGTAGTTTTACTGGATGTATCTGTCTTAGAAGTCTCAGACGGATCATCTATTCTCTGGTAAGTATTCTCCTGGGAATCATACTGATAATATCCGGTCTCGCCTTTGTTATTCATTGCATACAGGACATAATAATCTGTACTGTCACTATTCTGCCATACCGGAAATTCTTTATCATTTAAAGTCAGCTTTGCTTCCTGATAATTCGATGGAAGCTTTACTTTGGACGTATCGCTCAGCACAACAATAGATGTACTGTCAGAAATACTGACTTCCTCATATGGAGAAAAAGTTGCATCTTCTTCATTATACATGAAAAAGTCACCTTTTTTATCACTGTCCATCAAATAACCAAGTGTAATGCCACTGTCTTCATTCTTCACCATCTGACGGTCTTCTCCGTCCAGTGAAACAGTCACTCTGGAATATCCCGTCGGAACATCATTATCTGAAAATTCATCTGTCAGCGTATAAGACTTTCCATTTACTTTTACAGTCTTATCTGCTGCATTTCCAGCTTTGCTGCTCTTGGAATCACTTTTTATCTTGGATGGATCACCCGCTGCAATCTTAACTGTTGAATTCCCCTGATCCAGTGTCAGTGTCGTACCGACATCGGACGCAATCGTTGCGCCGGAAACTTCAACCTTGGTGCTTCCTTCTTTTAACGCCTGAAACTTCATTGTAAAAGAAGTTTCTGTAGAGCCGCCGGTTCCTGTATAAGTCAGTGCTCCGCCATTTTCCTTCACACCATCTCCAGATTCAAATTTCAATGAAGCCGTATCATAGCTCAACTTCACTTCCATATTTCCAAGGCTTGAACTTGTGGAGCGTACTACACATTTCACTTCTACTTCATCACCAACTGCTGTGCTTGGATCTGTAAAAGAGATTCTTCCATCTGCTGCATGTGCAACGAAAGAAAAACAAGACACGCACAGACAGAGAGTCAATAAAGCTGCACTGAGTTTCTTAAATGCTTTCATGTTCTTTCTATTCCTCCTAAATCAACTTTTATTCTGTCCCGCCACCAGTTGTATTATTATTACTTTTACTATTTCCGGAGTCACTGGTTGAGTTTGTAATCACCGGTTTATTACTGTTATTGTTATTGTTACTATTACTGTTATTATCTGTATTCGTCTCTTCTTCTGTATTCATATTCGCCGGACGTACAACATTCGTCAGATTGGAAATCTCTGTTGAAATCATCTGCACTGTAGAAGATACCGTTTTTGTCTCGTTCGGGTACAGGAACTTATGCAATTCTTCTACATTCTCAGCCAGTCCAAGCGGTACAACAACATCTCCTGCAGTCCTGTAGATAATTCCATCCGTCTTCTCAAACGGGAAGCCCTGACTGTCACCCAGCTTATAACTTGAGGCACTCGCCGCAAGCGAAAGTACTTCTTTCAGCGAAAAACTCGTAGATACCTGCGGAAATATCTTATCCACAATCTTATTAAGTGTACCAATGTCTGCTTTAATACCTTTCTCGTACAACTTCTTAATCACAAGACGCTGTCTCTCTGTACGCTTGTAATCTCCGCCTTCCAGCTTACGAAGTCTTGCATATGTTACAGCCTGCGGTCCATCCAGTGTATAGACACCACCGCCATTTAACTTATGCGCCTTCTTCTTGGATGCTTTTGCTGTCTCACCGACATACTTATTCAGCATCTTCGCTTCCGGATCGGTTACCTGTATCTTAATTCCGCCAAGCATATCTACCACATCAGACATTGCTTTGAAATCGACGGTTGCATAATCCTGAATATCCAGGTCCAGATTCTTGTTCAGCATGTTGATTGCTGCTTTCGGACCGCCTGAAAAATATGCATGATTCGCTTTATTATAGGTATTATCATCCTGCTGCAGAAGCGTATCTCGGTAAATGGACGCCATACGGATCACACCTTCTTTGTGGTCAAGCGCTACAACTATGATTGTATCCGTGCGCGTACCGGCTTCCAGTTCTCCTTCTCTGGAGTCGCCTCCGAATAACGCTACTGTTGTATATCCTTCCTTCTTCACTCCGGAATTGATTTTAATATCATCTGAGTTAATCTCTACACGCTGGAACTTGTCATACTTCGCCATGACAAAAGCTGTTGCGGACAATGCGAGCAATATGATCACTTCGATTGCCAGTACGATTGCACGCCTTCTTCTTCTGTTCCTTCGCTTTTTTCTGGCCTTGGCAGCCTGCACTGCTTTAAGGTTTCTCTGATTCCTCTTCTTTGCCATATCAAGCCTCACTTTTCTTTTTATACAAAATACTACAATATATTACTATATTTTCGCAAAAAGTGCAACCTAAATTAACTCTTCTTTCGTAACCCGAAGAGCTTCTGCTACGACATGGTGCATATCCATGTATTTATATGTTCCAAGTCTTCCTCCAAAAATGACTTTCTTTTCTTCCTTTGCAAGTTCCTCATAAGAATGATACAGCATATTATTCTTCTCATTATTTACCGGATAGTAAGGCTCATCACCTTTCTTCCATGCTGCAGGATATTCTCTGGATATGACTGTCTTATCCTGTGTGCCAAACTCGAAATGCTTGTGTTCAATGATTCTTGTGTACGGTACTTCGTATTCCGTATAATTTACAACTGCATTTCCCTGATAATTCGGCTGATCCAGTACTTCCGTTTCAAAAGAAACACTGCGGTACTCCAGTTCTCCGAACTGATATCCATAATATGCATCGATCGGGCCGGTATATACTACTTTCTCTGCAAGTGCATCCAGTTCGTCTTTGTGTTCCAGGTAATCCACACCAAGTCTTACTTCTGCCTTTGCAAGCATCTTCTCGATCATAGCTGTATATCCACCAATCGGGATTCCCTGATAAATATCATTAAAATAATTATTATCATAAATATACCGCACCGGCAGACGTTTAATAATCTCCGGTGGAAGCTCTGTTGCTCGATGCCCCCACTGCTTCTCTGTATATCCTTTGATCAGTTTCTCATAAATATCTTTTCCGACCAGGTTGAGTGCCTGTTCTTCCAGATTCGCCGGATGCTCTGTGCGATAAGCTGCTGCCTGTTCTTCAATCTTCGCTTTTGCCTCTGCCGGTGTCACAACACCCCACAGTTTATTGAATGTGTTCATATTAAATGGAAGATTATAGATTTCTCCTTTATAATTCGCTACCGGACTGTTCGTATAACGGTTGAACTCTGCAAACTGCTGTACATACTCCCAGACTTCTCTGTTGCTTGTATGGAAAATGTGTGCTCCATACTGGTGAACCTGAATTCCTTCAACTTCTTTTGTATAAATATTTCCACCAATATGATCTCTTTTCTCCACTACCAGACATTGTTTTCCTTTTTTTCCCGCTTCATACGCGAAAATAGATCCGAATAAACCAGATCCGACAATTAAATAATCATACATCATTTTTCCACCCGTTTTTCTACACTTTTTTGTGTTTATTCTAACAAAAAAAGGATGTACATGTCAATTATGTACACCCTTTCCTTATTATTTTACTTATTCTGCTTCGTTTTCACTGCTTCCGCCTCCGGTATTGCCATCTCCGGATTCACTGCTTCCGCCTCCGGATTCACTGCTTCCATCTCCGGTATTACTTCCAGAGTTTCCACCTGTACTGCCTCCGGTATTTCCACCTGTGCTGCCTCCGGTATTTCCAGAATTGTTATTCTTATTGCTGTTGTTATTTTTATTACTGTTTGTACCGCTGTTTCCGTTGTTACGATTACTGTTCGTATTATTATGGTAACTGCTGTTGTTATTCTTATAAGACCTTGTCGGTGTATACTTATTCGACTCCTGTGCCTTATCTTCCGGCGCTGTCTTATATGTCTTACTGTTCAACGTCGAACTGCTTTCTGCCTGTCTCTGTCCGACTCTTGCAACAACTGCATTGCTGATTGTCTTCACTTCACTGGATGTTTTGTAATTTTCATCATCATACAGAAACTTATGCAGTTCTTTTACATTGTTGTCCAGTTTTACCGGAATAACGATACTTCCCAGTCCGGAAATCGTATCTGTCGTTTTTTCAAATGGGAATCCGGATGAGGCACCGATCTTATACTTTGTAAAATCTTTCGCATAAGAGAGGATCTCTGCTGCTGAAAAGTTTGTCTTAATTGTCGGAAGTAATTTATCAATGATCTTGTTGATCGTAGCAAAATCTGATTTCTGTGCCTTCTCAACGATCTTCTGGATAACGAGACGCTGTCTCTCCGTTCGTGTGAAATCCCCGCCCGCTGTTGAACGGATACGTGCATAGGTTGTCGCCTGCACGCCATTGAGATGCTGTTTTCCAGGCTTGGTAACTTTCTTTGCCTTTTTCTTTGCAACTCTGGCTGTCTCACCAACAAACTTATTCAGATACTGGATCTCTTCTTTTTTCACATTTATATCCAGACCACCAAGTAAGTCTATCGTTTCTGAAATAGCTGCAAAATCCACAGTTGCAAACTTTTCAATATCCAGATCCAGATTCTTATTCAGCATATTGATTGCCTGTGTCGGACCACCGAAACTATATGCTGCATTACATTTCTGCAGGTGTCCGTCTTTGATGTCCAGAAGAGTATCTCTGTAAACACTGGACATACGCACTTCTTTTGTCTTATTATTCAGACTTGCTACAATAATGCAGTCTGTTCTGGTTCCTTTTTCCAGCTCACCGCTTCTGGAATCGATTCCGAAAAGTGCTACATTCGTATAACCTTCCCCGGTCTCTTCTGCTTCTTTGTTCACCTGAATATCTGCCGCATCGATTTCCTCCGTGTCAAGTTTGCCAAGCTTGGCTGCCACAAATATCACGCCGCTTGCCGCAAGACAAAGCACCAGACTTCCCATACAGAGTGCAATCTTCTTTCCTATGCTTAGACGCGAGAACCAGTTTCCTGCTCTTCTTCTGCGTCTTCTGCGCCTCTTTCCTGCCATGTTGTACCCCATTTCTTCTTAAATTTATCTTGTCATGCCATTCTTCGGATTCGAGTAAAATCCATAAACCTTTTTCGTCCCGTTCTTCTGATATGCACGTATTTTATACTTGTACTTTGTACGCTTTTTCAGTCCTTTATCCGTATAAGAAACAGTTTTTGGATTCGTGAGCGTTTTTATCTTCTTATACGCTTTCTTCTTCGTATTATAACGGACAATCTCATACCCATCCACACCGATAATCTGTTTCCAGCTTAGTTTTATTTTACTTCTTGAAACAGCCTGTGTCTTAAGAGATGGAAAACCAATGCGTGCTCCCGCACCGGTCTTTATGTAGCTTTTCATTACATATCCCGTCTTCTTCGTTCCGTTCAGCTTCGCTGTAACTTTATACCAGCCGCCGCGTGCTCCTGTTACCGATACTGTTTTTCCTCTTGTAAGAGTTCCCTGGCTCTTATAAGAAGTAGATGGTCCTTTGCGGAAATTCACACTGGAAACGCTGACTCTTCCTGTCTCTGCTTTCTTCGTTACCGCTTTTGCTTCTGTATACCCGCTGTATCCTTTTACGCCACTTACCGATTTATATGCACGAATCCGGTATGTATAGGTCTTAGAAGCATCCAGATCCGCATCTGTATAAGATAACGTCTTCGGACTTGTAACGGTCTTTATCGTAGTATAAGACTTCTTCACAGAATCATAACGCTGTATAATATATCCGCTTGCGTCTGCTGCCTGTTCCCAGCCAAGTGAAATCCGATTCAGTGCTGTTCCTTTTGCTGAAAGTGCGGTGCCGTCAATTCCGGTTACACCTGTAGCTGCCGGTGTGAAAGGACTGTAATCTTCCCCTGCATCTTCCTCTAAAAATGCACGCACTTTATAAGTTCCCGCCTCGCCTTTTCCAAGTCCGGTATCTGTATAAGTTGTTGCATCCGCATCTTCGATCGTTGCAATCTTTACGTATTTATCTGCTGTATTTTTCTTGAAAACTTCATAGCCGGATGCATGCTCGATCGGATTCCACTGCATCGTAATACTGTCCTGTGTTGTCTTTTTTATCTTCAAAGTTTCCTGCTGTTTTACATAACGGAAATTCATATCTACATTATTATCATTGATTCCGCTTATTCTTCCAGTCGGGCTATACTGCCAGTATTCGTATGTTCTTCCATAAGTAACTTTCGTATTATACTGTGCCAGCCAGATCTTATATTTACCATCGATCTGATCTGCATACATATCATTTGTCAGCATCGAACGATTCGCATAAACCATCGGTGTGTAGCCTTTGGATGCAACTCTTGCGCAAAACGCATTGCAGATCTTCGTCTTCTTCGCTCTGCTGAGTTTCGCAGTTGCCAGTCTTCCCAGCGTCGGCGTTACATATTCGTAATCCAGGACAATCGGAAGCTTTAATTTGTATTTGCTGACTTTTGAAATAATATAATCCGCTTCTTCTCTCGCTTCTTTCTCTGTGATCGCCTGTGAGAAAATATAAGCGCCAACCGGGATGCCCGCATTGATCGCTGCCGGAATATAATTATCTACCTGCTTGTCCGGATATAATTTTCCTTCTCCGTAAGAGCGGTATCCCGCACGGATGATCGCAAACTGCACACCGGCAGCCTTTACTTTCTTCCAATCAATATTCCCCTGATGATAAGATACATCAATTCCGGTCTGGATCTCATATCCGTCTTTAAACTTAGACGCATGCTGATATTTCGAATTGTTGATCACTGCTCTTGCTTTTGCCGAAGCAGGTGTATCATAAAATTCCGGTGCAATCTTTCCGTTCAGACGATAATCTCCCGGGTCACCATCTTCAGGTATCTCTGCGGCTTTTGTACAAAACGGAAGCATGGAAATACTTACACACATTGTCAGAAGTGCCGCCAGTATTCTTGTTCTCTTTTTCATTCTCCTTTTATAATCTCCTCATATTCTGGTATTGCCTGTCATTCCATGAAAGTTAAACTAATTTTTAATTTACAATATACTTACATAACTTGTCAACATATAGCCTGTCTTTTTCTTGCCTTTTACAGAAAATGAGATTTTATACCAGCTTCCCTTTGTTCCTATCACCGAAATCTTTGTTCCTTTTGTAAGAGTTGTCACTTTTTTATAAGAAGTTCCCGGACCTTTACGCACATTGACATTCGTTGCATTTACTTTTGCCTGACGCGATGTGATCTTCACATAATCATCTAAAATATAGCCTGTTTTACTCTTTCCGTTTATACTTGCTTTTACTTTATACCAGCTTCCACTCTTCCCAGTCAGAGTAACATTTTTTCCTTTTTTCAACTGCGCGATCTTTGCTTTAGAAATTGATGCGCCTTTACGGAAATTTACATTACTGCCTTTGATTTTTCCGGAAACCGCTTTTTTCGTAGTCGCTTTCACAGCCGAAGTATAGGAACTGTACACTGTTGTTCCGTTTGCTTTCTTATATGCACGGACACGATATTTGTATGTCGTCGCTGCATTTAAACCTGTATGATTGTAGGACACTGTAGAACCATTGCTGATCGTCTTTATTGTCTCGTAGGCTTTTTTTGAGCTATTGTATTTTTGAATCTTATAACCGCTTGCTCCGTTCACTTTACTCCAGGATAATTTTACCGTATAAAAATTCTTTCCGGATGCTTTAAGAGCCGGAGTCTCCAATGTTCCGGATGCTGTTGTGTCTGAAGTATCTTTTTTTATGTAGCGGAAGTTCATATCCACCCTTCCGCTGATTCCATCCACAGCTCCGGCCGCAGAATACTGCCAGAAATTATAATCTCCGGTATACGTCGTTTTAGATGTATAATTGGCAAGCCAGATCATATAGTTTTTGCTGATATCAGATGCATTTAACTTATTTTTCAACATATCAGCATTTGCATATACCATCGGTGTGTAGCCTTTAGATGCCACTCTCGCGCAAAATGCATTGCATATGGCAGTTGCCTTTGATTTGCTTAATTTGGCATCATAGAGACGTCCTTCATTCTTCCCGCTATCACTGTAATATTCAAAATCCATCACCAGTGGCAGTGTAATCTTATATCCTTTTACCTGGGAAATCAGAAGATCTGCTTCTGCTTTTGCCTCTGCTTCCGTCGTTGCCTGTGAAAATATGTATGCCCCTACAGGAATTCCTGCTGCAAGCGCGTTTTTCAGATTTGTCACACCTGTTTCATCGATTCCCA
>OLXW01001561.1_pt1 | contig 11340 bp, 10 predicted proteins | sample 1673551 | NCBI WGS metagenome assembly OLXW01 (sample SAMEA103958114, study PRJEB25191) | human gut metagenome | reverse complement strand
TCGTGATCTACGTCGTCGCGTCCATCATGCTGAACGGCTCGATGGTGTTCTACGACGCGTTTCTGGTGGACGCGACCGACGAAGAGCGCTACGACGAGGTGTCGTCGCAGGGCTACGCCTGGGGCTACATCGGCTCGTGCGTGCCGTTCATCGCGTGCTTGGCCGTGGTTCTGGGCGGGCCGAGCGTGGGCGTACCCATGGACGTGGGGATGAAGATCGCGTTTCTGATCACGGCCGCGTGGTGGGTGGCGTTCAGCATCCCGCTTCTGCGCAACGTGCGGCAGACGCACTATCGGCAGCGCACCGCCCATCTGGTGCGCGACACGTTCTCCGAACTGGCGCGCACGCTGGGGCGCATCTGGCGCGATAGGCGGCTGCGCTTGTTCATGCTGGCGTTCTTCTGCTACATCGACGGCGTGCACACCATCATCAAGATGTCCACGAGCTACGGCACCGATCTGGGGATCGATGCGACGCAGCTCGTGCTGGCGCTGCTGGTGACGCAGTTCGTGGCGTTCCCGTCGGCCATCGCCTACGGGCGATTGTCCGGCAGGTTCGGTACGAAGCGCATGCTGCTCGTGGCCATCGGCGCGTACTTCTGCATCACGCTGTTCGCGGCGTTCTTCCTGCGCGAGGCGTTCGAGTTCTGGATCCTCGCCATCTGCGTGGGCCTGTTCCAGGGCGGCATCCAGGCGCTCTCGCGCAGCGAGTTCGGCAAGCTCATTCCCAAGGAGCACGCCAACGAGTACTACGGCTTCTTCGACATCTTCGGCAAGTACGCCGCCGTCATGGGCACGTTTCTGGTGAGCGTGTTCACGCAGCTCACCGGCAACTCGTCCATGGGCGTGCTGTCTATTGCCGTGCTGTTCGTGGTGGGCTTCGTGCTGCTGTGGCGGATGCCGGAGAGGGAATAGGGAGGCTGCGGCGCGGGCGCACCGTCGGTCGGGGCGGGGCGCGGATGCCGCTGGCCGGCAGCTCCGTTATCGTCAACCGGGAAAGCAAGGCCTTTTGCCCCCGCTTTGTCCAATGGCACAAAACGGGGGCTTGCGATTGTCCCGCTTGTCCAAAAGAGGGCGGGGGCGTGCAGGATATCCTCTTGGTACGAGAATTCGACCGAGAGGAGCATCCCATGTTGGAGAAGTTGGACGAGCAGGCCACGTCGGCCCTGCTCTCGCTGGATTCCGGAGACTTGGCGTACTGCCTGAAGCTGACGAAGCGCTTCGAGCAAATGGGCGTGAGCCCCCAGCATGCCAGTAACGCGCTCTGCACGCTGGTGGATAACGGCAACTTGGAAGATCTTTACCAGGCTGGATAGGCAATGCTTTCCCCGGTAAAGCGCAGACCGGCCCGCAGAATGCCGGCCGGCAACGGTGCCCGCTGGCGCGCAGGGGTGGCGCGCGGTCCCGCTGCCGTCGGGGTGCATCGCCCTGCCCGTAGGACGGCGCACCCCGACGGCAGCGACGCATTTGGTGTAGTATGGGCCCATCGTCGAGAGGGGTTCAGGTGTGATAACCGTTGCGGACATCATCGCGTTGCCGGCGTTCGAGCGCATCGAGCTGGCGGCTCCGTGCGCGGGGGCGGGTGCGCGCGAGGTGCGCAACGTGGGTATTCTGGATCTCGCACCAGACGAGCAGGCGTATGCCGATTACCTGCCAGGCGAGTTCATCGCGTCGAACCTCGGTTTCGCACGCGACGATGCGGCGCTTGCCGAGGCTTCGCTTCTCACGCTCATAAAGAGAAACGTGGCGGCGGTGGCCGTTAAGAACGTGCACCACCCTCATCTGAGCGAGGCGGTGCGCGCGGCCAGCACGTCGGCTGGCGTTCCGCTGTACCTCTACGACGGAGCCTACCACGAGGTTCTGGCCTATCAAGCGCTCGATCTCATTCGCCGCGACAACGAGGAGTCGGACAAGGGGCGTTTGGTGGATGCGCTTCTGGCAGCTCGCGATATCCAGGGCACGCGCGCCAAGCTCTATCAGCTCACCGGAGCCATGGGCGCCACGCTGCAGTGCCTCGCCGTGGCGCCGCGCAACGCCGACGAATGCTCGCTGTACGCCGCGCTCGATGCGCTTGCGGAGGTGCTGCGCGCGTTCAAGGCCGATTGGGCCAGCGTGGACACGGTGTTCGCCTGCCGCTACCACGACCTCCTGCTTGCGTTCGTGTCCTATGCGCAGCCTCCGGCCTCCGTTCGCGCGGCTTCCGAGGCCGACTTGGTGGCGCGCATCCAGGGCATCGGCCCTCTGTGGCTCGGGGTGGGGGAGGAGGGTCCCCTGTCCGACGGCGACCTGAGCGTGCGCGAGGCCCTGGCCGCGCTCAAGACCGCTCGCATCGAGGCCGATGCGGTGGTGTGCTGGGCCGACCTGCATCACGACGCCTTCCGCGCCGCGGCGGCCGCCAGCCGCCTGTTCGGCCGCACCGCCGCGTTTCATCGTGCTCTGCTGGAGGAATACGACGCGGAAAACGATGCCGAGCTGGCCCCCACGGCCGAAGCCCTCGCCCGCGCCTACGGCGACGTGCGCGCGGCCGCCGAGCAGCTGCACCAGCATCCCAACACCGTGCGCTACCGCCTGCGCAAGGCGAAGGCCGTCCTCGGCATGCCCGACGCCCCGGACCGCGAGTTCGCCTTCCTGCTGGGCCTTATCTTCCTCGACCGCACGAATCCGCTGCTCGGGCGCTGATGCCCGACAGGTTGGGCGCATGCATCCCCACCGGATAGCATCTTCGTTCCCAGTTCCGCCTTTCGCTTTCCCCGTGAAAAAACGCCTGCTCGCGGGTGTTCGGTGCGCGTGGAGGCCGGCTCTTTGGTATAGTGGAGAGCCAACTGGGCCAATGACGAGAAAGAACGCCATGTCGCTAATCGTAGCAAAATTCGGGGGAACCTCAGTTGCCTCGCCCGAGCGCATCCAGATGGTGGCGAAGAAGGTCATCGCGAAGAAGCAGGCCGGCCACGACGTGGTGGCCGTGGTGTCCGCCATGGGCAAGACCACCGACGAGCTGGTGGGCCTCGCCCACGCGCTCAACCAAGATCCGCCCGCCCGCGAGATGGACCGGCTGCTGTCCACCGGCGAGCAGGTGTCCATGACGCTTCTGGCCATGGCCATCGAGGCGCGCGGCTACAAGTCCATGAGCTTCACGGGCCGCCAGGCCGGCATCGAGACCGACGGCATGCACGCGAAGGCCAAGATCGTGAAGGTGCACAACGAGCGCATCATGGAGGCCATCGCCGCCGGCGCCGACCCGAGCACCGTGGAAGTGGTCGACGTCGAGGACATCCCGATGGCCTACTTGGGCGACGCGCTGTGCATCCGCGTCAAAGCCGTCGGCGATCTGATGCTGTAACTGATTTTTGTCGGTTCGTCGTTGCCTTGGCTCGCGTACGCGTTGCTTGTATAATGAGGTAAGCCGCAGGGAGGGGCTAGACTCCCCACGGCTATCGGATCGCTCAGGCGGTTTGGGTTTGGTGTTTGCGCTCCTTTCCCCGATGGGTTAGGAGCGCCTCTTTTATCACCAAAATAAGCTCGATGACGCGAGAAACAAACTCCAAAAGCGCACTAGCCAGCACCATAAAATCCCAAGCGGTCACGGTCTTCACCTCCATCCATCAAAATTATGAGGGGGAGAGGCACCGCGCCGCCTTCGCTGCATCCGCGCTATATAGTATAGGCAGCTCGTCTTACGTCTCGATGGCGCGCATCACTATGGAAAGTCGCTCGAATCTCGCACAGATTCCACGCGGTTCCAATGCTATTTCTACGTACCTTGCCCGGTATTCCGACGCGTTTCTAGCGCCGGTTCAACTGAGGGCGTGCAAGGCGCTTTGATCATGAGATAATGCAGCGAAACGGTTTGAGGCGTTGAAGGAGAAACCCATGACCGAAACGAAACAAGCGGCTGGCGGCCGCACGGTGCATTTGGCACTGGTTCAGTTCGAGAGCGTGCTGTGCGATCCGGCAGCGAATACCCAAAAGGCGTGCCGGATGATCGCCGAGGCGGCTGCCGAAGGCGCCGACCTCGTGGTGTTGCCCGAGCTGTTCTCTACAGGCTACGAGCTGAACATTGTCGGCCCTCACGTGCCCGAACTGGCCGAGCCGGTAGACGGCCCCACGGTGCGTGCGCTGCAAGACGCTGCCCGCGCAGGCAACTGCTACGTGGTGGCGGGCCTCGCGCTCGCGTACGATATGGCTGGGGTCCCGTTCAACAGCTCGGTCGTCATCGATCGCCAGGGGGAGCTTCTGGGCACGTACGACAAGCAGCATCTGTGGGCGCTCGAGCGCTTCTACTTCCGCTCCGGCTGCGACTGCCCGGTGTTCGACACCGACTTCGGGCGCATCGGCGTGATGATCTGCTACGACATGGGCTTCCCCGAGGTCGCGCGCATGCTGGCGCTGCAGGGGGCTGATCTTATCCTGTGCCCCTCGGCGTGGTGCCAGGAGGATATGGACGTGTGGGACGTGAACGCGCCCGCCCGCGCGCTAGAGAACACTGCGTTCGTGGCGGCCGTGAACCGTTACGGCGTCGAGGATCAGCTGGTCATGCCGGGCCACACGAAGGTGTGCAACCCGCGCGGCCACGTGGTGGCCGAGCTGGCCGAAGAGGCCGAAGGGGTGCTGCATGTGGAGCTCGACCTGAACGAAGTGGTCGATTATCGCCAGCGCAGCCCCTACCTGCGCGACCGTCGCCCCGACCTTTACGATCTGGTGCTGCTCCCATAAAACGAAGTCCGACACAGGATCTTGCGTCTGAAGACGTCGCCGCAAAGCAAGAAGCCCCCGATGTTTCACGTGAAACATCGGGGGCTTCGCATTGTTGATCAGGGGCTTCGCATTGCTGATCGGGGTTTTCGCGGCGGTGGGGTGTGCTTTCGCTTCGCCCCGCCCACACCCACCGCATCGCGGCGAGCCTTACAGCACTTGGTCCGTTTCCGTGAACGTAACGGTGTCCACCTTCTTCATGGAGGCGTACACCTTCATCACGATCCAGTACAGCACGCCGGCCAGGATCAGCGAGTTCAGGCCCGGAATGCCCACGTTCATGATGCTGGTGATCTCGCCCACGGCGAAACCGGCGATCCAGCAGACGATGGCGATGGGGTTCCACTTCTCAACCTTCTCGGGCAGCTCGCCCTTGGCGCGCGAAGCGTCAAGCGTCGCGCGGCTGCGCTTCAAGATGAAGTAGTCCACCACCATGATGCCGGCGACGGGCGGGATGGCCACGCCCAGCAGCGTGAGGAAGTTGGTGAAGTAGTTGATGATGCCGATGACCGACAGCAGCGTGCCCACGATGCCGAGCGCCCACACGAGTCCGTTGCGGCTGATGGCCTTGTTGAACAGCGCGTTGATCATGGTTGCCAAGCCCAGGCTGGACGAGTACAGGTTGATGTCGTTCAGCTTCACCGTGGAGGCGACTACGATGATGACGCCGATGATGCCCGACGTGCCCATCATGATGTCGACGATATTCTCGGTGCCCATGGCGTGCGCCAGCAGCACTGCAAGCAGGTTCATGCCCAACTCGCCCACGAACGTGCCGATGAGCGTCATCCAGAACACCTGGGTGCCGTTCTTCAGGAATCGCGCGTAGTCGGGCGTGCAGATGGCGCCCGCAATGAAGCCGCCCGCCACCATGGTGGTTGCCGCGCCCAGCGACAGCGCCGGTCCCGGAGGGGCCGTGGTGAGAAGTTCGGTCAGCGAATGGTTTTGCAGGATGATGGCTGCGGCTACGATGACCACGATCACGAACAGCGGCACGAACACCGTGGCGAAGTTCGCGATGGCCTTGATGCCGAACACCACGAGCAGCGTGATGCCCAGGCCGGTGATGATGGCCCAGAAGATGTACTCGGGCGTGATTCCAGCCATGATGCCGGGCAGGATCTCCTGCGTGCCGAGGAAATCTGTGAACGGGACGATTTCAGCCATGCCCTGGCCAAACACCGCGTTCTGCACGCCGAACCAGCCCACCATGGAGATAGCCACCACGCCGCCGAACAGGGCGGATCCTACCTTGCCGAACCCGGTCCAGCGGGACAGCAGGCTGGTGGACAAGCCTTCGCGCGCGGCCGCCGTGCCCAGCGCCCAGCTGACCACCTGAAGCAGCACCGAGCCGAGCATGGTTGCTAGGAAGGCATCCCAGAACGTCAGGCCGTAGCCTAGTGCCGCGCCCAACATGAGCTGGGATACGCAGCAGATCGCGCCGATCCTGATGAAAAGAATCCGCCAAAATGGCTGTTTCGCTTCATCAGGAACGCGCGACAGCGAGTAATCGATGTCGTTTTCAGGAGCCATGATCGTACCTTTCTCGTTCCTCTTCGCGTTTTTTGATCGAATGATCAAAGAATGGTGGGATTATACCTTGCTCATGCGTGCTTCGATAGCTACGCGTGTAAACTTTATTATGGAGAGCGTCGAACGGCCTTCCTGCGAGCCTCGCGGCGCCCAAGTCATCATCATTGTGTCTGTTGCCGCGCCGGGCGTATCGCACAGCGGCCATTTGTACTAGAATACCCGCATGCGCAAAAGGAACAAGGACATCCGACAGGTCATCGAGACGCCGCTGCTGGGTTACAGCGTGGTGCTGCTGTCGCTGTCGTGCTTCCTGTTGCTGCTGTGGGCGCTTATCATCTTGGTAAGGATCGTGCTGGGTTGATCGACATCGAAACACTCGCCCGTTTGCGCGGTTCGAGGCAAAGGTAGACGCAGAATGTGGCAACGGTTCACATTGTACGACGTTCGGGTCATCGGCCATTATCTCGGCGTGCTCGTTCTCTTCTCCAGCCTTGCTCTGCTGGTGCCGTTCGTCACGGCTCTTGCGTGCGCTGAGTGGACTCCTGCGACGCACTATCTGCTGACCATCGGCATTGCGCTTATCGTCGGATCGGCGCTGCGGTTCCTGCGCATCGATCCGGGTCGGCTCAATCGCCAGCAGGCGCTCGCCGTTACCGGGTTCGCGTGGATCGTGCTCGCGTTCGTGGCGGCGGTGCCGCTGTACCTGTCGGGCCATTACCTCAGCTACCTCGATGCCCTGTTCGACGGCGTGTCGGGCCTCACCACCACAGGCGCAAGCGTCATCGTCGATCTCGATCACCTGTCGAACGCCGACAACATGTGGCGTTTCATGATGCACCTGTTGGGCGGTTTCGGTCTTATCGTGGTGGCGTTGTCGTTCGGTCTGTTCGGCAAACGCGCTGGAGCCAGCCTGTACATGTCCGAGGGTCGTAGCGAACATGTGGTGCCCAACGTTGTGCAGACCACGCAGTTCATCGCGAAGATCGGCATGGGCATGATCTTTGTCGCCACGGTGATTCTCACGGCCATGTGCCTGTTCCTCGGCATGGAACCGCTGCGCGCGTTCCTGCAATCGCTGTGGTTGGCCATCTCGGGTTTCACCACGGGCGGCTTTGCCCCTATGAGCCAGAGCGTCATGTACTATCATTGGTTCCCGCTCGAGATCGTGCTCATGTTGCTTATGTTGCTGGGCTCCATCAACTTCGTTCTGCACTCCGAAATGTGGAAAGGACACGTGGAGGTTTTCTTCCGCGATCTGGAAATCCGCACGATGGTGCTGTGGTTGGCCGTGATGACATGCGTGCTGGCAGCCTCGCTCAGCGCAAGCCCCGAGTTTTCCAGTCTGCCTGCCATGTTGCGACGCGGGCTGTTCATGGTGATATCGGCGTTCTCCACCACCGGCTTTCAGAACATCACCACCAACGAGCTGACAACCGCGCTGTCGTCGGGCGCGTTCTTCGTGCTGGCCATCCTCATGGCCGTGGGCGGCAGCGGCGGGTCCACTTCGGGCGGCTTGAAGTTCAGCCGCATGGGCATCATCATGAAGTCCATCGTCGCCACCATCAAAGAGGCGCTTGCGCCCGATTCGGCGCGCGTCGTGGTGTCGTACAACCATGTGGGCCGGCGCATTCTTTCACCGGAAGTCGTGAAGGAGGCCATGACGGTGTTCGTGCTGTACGTGGCCACGTACGCGGTGGGCACGCTGGTGGGCATCGCGCATGGCTACGAGGCGCCGCAGGCCATTTTCGAATCGGTGGCCATGGCCAGCAACGGCGGCGTGTCGTCGGGGCTTGCCGCTCCGGGCATGTCTCCGTCGTTGGAGCTCTTCTACATCGCGCAGATGTGGGCAGGTCGTCTGGAATTCGTCACCCTGTTGGCTCTGGTGGCGGAGATTATCGTGTCGCTCAATCCGAAAAGGCGGGTGTTGAAGTCATGAGGTGGGGAACCCGTCAACCGCTGCCGCTGCCGATTGCGTTCGTGCGTTTCGTCGCGGTGCTGGCCGTGCTGCTTGCGGCGGTGTTTGCGCTGCCGGCTGCCGCGCATGCCGATGAGCCTGCCGAGGGCGACAATGCGGTGAACACGCAGCAACTGCCCGACAGCTCGTTCATCTACGACACGTCCATCGTCGACCTCAGCGGCGCCGATGCCTATTACGACAATCAGACCGTGCAGGTAACAGGCGAGGTCATCGGCGACAGCATCCGTGCCGGCGTGTCGGGGAGGCATCGGTGGATCACGCTTTCCTCTCAGGGCGATTCTGCGACGATCTCGGTGTATATGAGCAACGAATCGGCATCGAAGATCGACACGTTCGGCGAGTATGGTACTACGGGCACCATCTTGCAAGTGCGTGGCACGTTCCATCTCGTGTGCGCCGATCATGAAGGCCAGAGCGACCTTCATGCGGAGGCGGTGACCGTCATCGCGCCGGGCGAACGCCATCCCGACGAGTTCGACTTCAACGCGTTCGTTCCGGGCATTGTCGTGGTGGTCGTCGGACTGGTGATGCTGGGCGTGTTCTATTGGCTGAGGGAACGGCAGCGGTAGGCGCGCTGTTCGTGACTCGAAGGAGGGCTTTTGCAAAGAGGCCAGGTCGTCAAGCTTGATCGAGGATATCCGCTCGTGCGCACCGACGAGGGGTCGTTCGTGCGTTGCGAGCATGCCACCGCGCTGGTGAAAGGCGAGGAAGTGCGCGCCGTGATCGGCGACTTCGTCGAGGTGACCGTGCCGGAGGGCCATGACAAGGGCATCATCGAGAGTATCCTGCCGCGCACGCGCGCGTTCGTGCGCAAAGATCCCACCGAACGCGCGCTCCCGCAGGTGCTGGCTGCGAATTTCGACCGTGTGTTCGTGGCGCAACCGCTATCAGACGTGAACGTGAGGCGGCTCGAGCGAGAGCTGGTGCTGGCTTACGAGACGGGTGCGGCCGTGACCGTGGTGCTGACGAAAGCCGATCTCGCCGAAAGCGATGCCGAAGTGGCGTCGGTGCGCGATCGCGTGCGCGCGTTGGCCGGCCCCGACGTGCAGACCGTCGTCGTGTCGGCCGACGATCCTTCCAGCGTGGAAGCGGTACGCGCGCTTGTGCCGCCGAACACCACGGCCGTGCTCATCGGCAAAAGCGGCGTGGGGAAGTCGAGCCTGATCAACATGCTGGTAGGACACGAGTTGCAAGAAACAACCCCCGTGCGAGACCGCGACGGCAAGGGCCGGCACACCACGGTGAGCCGCGAGATGGTGGCCATTCCCGGCGGTGGCTTCATCATGGACATGCCGGGCGTGCGCGGACTGGGCCTGTGGGAGGCCGATGCCGGCATCGGCGCAGCGTTCGCGGATATCGAGGAGGCGGCCGAGCGCTGCCGATTCCGCGATTGCAGCCACGAGGACGAGCCGGGATGCGCCGTGCGCGCCGCCGTCGAGTCGGGCGATATCAGCGAACAGCGCTACGCATCGTACCAGGCGCTTCGCCAGGAGACGAAAGACCTGCGCGCGCGCCGCGAAGAGGCTCGCCGCATGCGCGGCGAAAAAGCCTCCGACCGGGGAAAAACGCCCAAAAAGGGCAGGCCGCGCAAGAAGCGCTGAGGTTTTCGCTCTTTGAGCAACGAGATCATAATAGCCAGATGAGCGATGCGAATGCATGTGTTTCCCCAGGTCGCTGATTCCTTGTCGCAGCTTTGCTTCGATCAGACGATTATGCTACGGTGCTTGCACGCTGCGAATTTTTCCGAACGCAGCGTAGGGGGCGCTCATGGGGAAGCATGCTTTCAGTCTGAAGACCATCTATCTTGCCGCTCTGACGGCGGTGTTCGCCGTGTCGTTTTTCGCGTTCGTCGCGTTCGATTTGTACTCGCAGCAGCGGCAGACCGAGCAGGCCATGCTGGAGGAAGCGCGCACGTTCGCGCGCGAGATGGACGCGGTGTGGCAGTTCATGGACAACTCCCAAAGCATCATCAACAATTCGTCCAGCGGCGGCTACGAGTTCAAGGGCCTGCACTGCTCGGTGGTGGGCAAGAGCGTCGGCCGGCTGTTCTCGGCGGGCAGCGACTACCACATCCGGTACACGAACTTCGACCCGCGCAGCGAGCAGGATATTCCCGACGAGTTCGAGACGAAGGCGCTCGAGGCGTTCAACGCCGATCGTTCGGTGACCGAGTACTACGGCGTGGCCCCGTTCGACGGCGAGGATCGGTTCCGCTACCTGCAAGCGCTCGAAGTGGACGACAGCTGCCTCGAATGCCACGGCGAGCCGGTCGGCGAGCTCGACATCACCGACCACGCGAAGGAAGGTTGGACGCTCGAGTCGGTCGGCGGGGCAATCAGCATCGTGATCCCCCTCGATCAGCAGCAGGCGGCCATGCGCGGCAACGTCATCCGAGACATGGCGTACTTCCTGTTGATCACCGTGTTCATCGGCTTGGTCATCTTGGTGGTGACCACTGTGTTCGTGCTGCGGCCGTTGGGCGGCATGCACGCGGCGTTCGGCGAGCTGAAACAGGGACGCTTGGGCGCGTCCGTCAGCCAGCGCTTCGCCGCGAAGGAAGTGAGGAGCCTCATCGCCGGCTTCAACGACATGGCGGGCGAGCTGCGGGGCATGTACGAGCATCTGGAATCGCAGGTGCAGGAGCGTACGGTGGACCTGCGCGAGGCGAACGCCCTGCTGGAACGCCAGCGCGACAAGCTGGAGCAGCTTAACGCCGACCTGGCGCAGGAGACGCAGTTCAAGTCCGACCTGCTAAGCATGGTGAACCACGAGCTGCGCACGCCGCTGACGTCCATCATCACGTTCGCGCAGATATCGCGCGAGGCGTGCGACCCGGCCAACGAGCACGACCGTCGCTCGTGGGAGGAGATCGAGAAGAACAGTCGCATCCTGCTCAACATGATCAACAACATGCTGGACATCGCGCGTTCGGATGCGGGCGGCATGCGCGCCACCTGCGAGCCGATGGATTTGGGCGACGTGGCGGCATCGGTGAAGGGCACCATGGCTCCGCTGGCGCGCAAGTACGAGGTGTCGTTCAGCACGAAGGTGGCGTCGGACGTGCCCTTGGTCAACGGC
>OLXW01001550.1_pt1 | contig 11419 bp, 19 predicted proteins | sample 1673551 | NCBI WGS metagenome assembly OLXW01 (sample SAMEA103958114, study PRJEB25191) | human gut metagenome | reverse complement strand
GAGGAATCATTGTGCGAAACGAAATCAACTTACAGGACAGAATGCTCAGTGCATTGCGTCAGCAGGCGCAGAACATCACCGTATTTTTAACGAACGGCTTTCAGATGCGCGGTATCGTCCGCGGATTCGACAGCTTCGTTGTGATTTTGGAGAGCGACGGAAAACAGCAAATGATCTATAAGCACGCAATCTCTACTCTGATCCCGCAGCATAGAGTCGATCTCCATGCACCGAGAGGGGAGCGTGCGGAACAGTGAACATATACGAGGTCTTTACATGGGACAACAGACAAAAAGCACAAAATCCAAGCCGCGAAAACGGCGGAATGACGGCGGAAACCGCGTTGTATTTATCATTGCGGCGGTGCTGATGGTGATTTATCTGGGCGGCCGTCTTTCTAACGCGTTTTCGGCTGCACCGGAGACCACACCGGCTCTGCATGTCACAGTTAATGACAGCTTTACGAGCGATGGCTGGTTCTTCCGCGATGAAGAACCGATCGACAATGCCACGGGCAGCTCGGTCAAGCACATCGTGTACAGCGGTGAACGCGTACAGCAGGACGCACCGCTGGCGATCATCTATTCTGATCAGGAATCTATGGACCTGAGCCGACAGCTTGATTCGCTGGAGGAACGTATTTCTCTTCTGGATACAGCGCTGCAGTCCACATCGGACAGCTCAAACATCGCAAAGCTGGATCAGGTCATTTACAACTTTATAAACAACGCTATAAACTACACAGGTGACAATAAGGTCATTCGTATCAAGCAGATAAACAAGGCTGATGTGGTTCGTATTGAAGTAACAGACAACGGAAAGGGCATTTCTAAGGAACTTCTGCCGAAGATATTTGACAGATACTACCGTGACGCAAAGGTAAAGCGTGACGTGGTAGGCACAGGACTTGGACTTTCCATTTGTCAGGAGATACTCAAAGCCCACGGCTTTGCATACGGCGTTCAATCGGAGGAGGGCAAAGGCTCGACCTTCTGGTTTGAAGCAAAGATCGCAAAGCAGGAGAGCAAGACTGTTCAGAAAATGGAGAGCAGGCTTTCGCTCAGCGGGCTGGAGGAGAAATAGGGTAAAATATAAGAGTGCATTATCTGAGGTGGTAATGCACTCTTTTTCTATTATATCAGCGTCTGCCATGGTGAAATAACAAAGTTGGGTTTATAAATAATGATCCATGAGCGGCAATAAAAAAACCGCCTTACATAAAGTAAAGCGGATCGGGTGCAGGGGCACGCCCCTGCTGGTGGAGCTAACGAGAGCTTAGACGAACACTCATCTAATGCCGCAAATGCCGCTTGTTCCACCACATCAACAGATATTTCATTTTGTGAACTAATATTATATGTGATTATTATTTTGTCGTCATATAATATAACCTTATTCACGAACATATCAATAATATTACGTTGATATTCTTTATTATTTATATCTCCACCGAAAAAACGTTCGAGAGAGAAAATAACCTGTTCTTTCTCAATTACGGGCGTTATTATTTTTTCCCTTTCTATTTCGCCCTCAATTATAGATTTCTGCTCCTCGAGCTCAAATAATCTGCTTTTCGTTGAGCTTGTTATAATTCCTGCCTCTATCGCTTTCATTATGTTGTTAATAGCGCTCTGAGTATCACGGAGCTGTTGCTCATAGTAGTGGAGCATTGACTTGTCCTCTTGCTCTTGCCTTTGTATCTCAACTACTCGATCAGCAATAAACTCTATTGTTTCCTTGTTGAGTATATCATCTCTTGTTATTCGTGTAACCTCAGTTTCAAGCCATTCTTTTTTTACATTCTTTTTAGTACACTTATTATGCTTGAAGATTTTATCGTGGCAAGCATAATAATAGAATTTGCGCCCTGTCTTACTCGTTCCACTCATTCCTCGCATAGTTCCTTTGCAATGCCCACAGAACACTTTACCGGTCAGAAGAAAATCAACATCACTATTGCTCCGCCTGCTTGCGGGAGCTTTTTTGCTCAGCGCACGTCTTTCTTGCACTCTATTAAATAGATCATCGTCTATTATGCGTGGCATTCCGCCGGGCGTTACAATATCGCCGTAGCGGTATTCGCCTATATATGCCCTGTTGCTCAGCACACGAGATATGCCGTACTGCGTGAAGTCTTTACCTCTCTTTGTCTTTGCACCACTTGCCACAATCTCACGCCATATGTCGGCAATCTTCATTCCCTCGTCGTACTTCTGATATATTGTCTTGACTATCGTTGCCTCATTTGGCTCAATTTCAAAATACCCGTCTTTGTCTACAATGTAACCTAAGCTCTTTCCGGAGCCGTTGCTCTTGCAATGCAGAGCATTTTCTTTCATACCTCGTTTTATGTTCTGCGACAAATTGGCTGAGTAATATTCCGCCATACCCTCGAGTACGCTTTCAAGTATTATTCCCTCGGGGCTGTCGGGTATGTACTCTTTCGCTGATACGACCTTAACGCCTTGCAGCTTTAGTAGGGCTTTATTTTGTGCCATTTCTGCACGATTACGTCCGAAACGGTCTATTTTCCATACTACAACAACAGAAAAACCGCAACGCCTGCTATCACGGAGCATTTTTTGAAACTCTGCTCGGTTATCGTTCGTGCCCGTGTGCTTGCTGTCCGAGTACACGTTTATAATTCGTATGCCGTTTCGCTTAGCATACTCTTTGCACTCTCGGACTTGTCCCTCTATGCTCGCCTCCGTTTGGTTAGGACCTTCCGAATAGCGGGCATATATCACGCCGTCAATTATTTCTGAATTATTGTCTTGCTTTGCGGCTCTTGCCATTGTCCGCCCTCCTATCCACTCGGAGCAGGCTTTTTATTTTCCTGCTAGCATATCTAAAAATGTGTTCTCTGTAATAACGTTAATGTCGAAACCGTCAAGGCGCATTTGTTCAGCTTTTACTATCTTTGAAGATTTGCCGCCTTTTACTGATTTTATGAAATCGAATGAGCCGACAACGAGATAATTTGTTTTCTTTGTAACGCTATTGCTCACAATGCCGCCGACGTTTACAACATTCTGCATTGCCTCTTTGCGTGGAATTTGAAGTGCTCCGGTGAAAGCAACTGTTTTCTTATACAATGGGTGTTCCTCGTCAAATTCGGTTGTATCGGCGGTTATAGCGTTTGTATCTATGTGTCTGCCACCACTTTTGAACAACTTTTTAAATTCGTCAAAATCGGAGTAGTTTTCCGAAATGATCTCGAGCATTTTTTCATAGCAAGAATATGTAATTTTACAATCACCAAGGGCTCTATGTGCGTTTTCGTATGCCACACCGCAAGATTTCGCTGTATCAAATAAGCGGTGATGTTCATTGTCTATAAATAGCTTACGAGAATATCGCATAGTATCAATAAAGTTGTTTTTGAGCGGCTCGTCGAGAGTACGCATAAAAGCGTTATAGATAAAATTAATATCAAAATTCACGTTATGTCCTACTAAAACGCTATCGCTAATAAATTCTTTGAATTTAGGCAAAACCTCGCTAGGCTCGGGAGCGTTTTCGAGCATTTCATTTGTAATACCTGTTAGCTTTGTTACAAAATCATCAACGTAATAATAGCCGTCACAAGATGAAAAAGGAATAAATGAGCTTTCGTCCTCGTCGTCAAAATCATCGTCGCAATCATCATCTTCAATTTCAGTATACCACTTGATAGGTTTTACAAGGCTGCTGAACGTGTCTACAATTTCGTGATTTTTAACCTTAATAGCGGCAATTTCTATGATCTCGCAAAAGTCCGTATCAAGTCCTGTTGTTTCTGTATCAATAACAACATAGTCGCTTAAATTGTCTACAATGTTGCTGCCTTTTTCTGTACGCTCTATCATTGGTGTATCGTCATATCTAAACATTGTGCCGTCCGCCGATATAGTTAATCTTACACCCATTTTTAACACTCCTTATGTACAGCGAATTATTTCGCTGTTTGTTTTTGTATATACTCTTTGAAGTTATCATAAACAGCCTTTTCAAGCGGGCTTGTAAGAAACTTATTCCGAGAGTATAGGATTTCCATTCGCTCCGATCTCACTTGCGCCGCTGCAAGCGAAATGTCGCATAATTCTGATATATCTTGCGGCGTGTGAACATTTAAAGCCCATAGCACACACGCAGGGGCAAGCAATCTAGCTGCGAACACGTCCGCCTCTTGCTCAATAGTCGGGCGTGACGTGTCAAATGTACGAGCATAGTGTTTGTCACACATAATGTGCCCTAAAAGAATATGCCCGAGTTCGTGAGCTACCGTAAATCTGCTGCGCTGCCTGGGCTCTGTATCATTATAAACGATATACCATTTTGAATTAATAAGATATGTTGCGCCGCTTTCGCCCTCTGACAACTCATTGATAGAACTGTTCTTTATTATCTTTATACCTAATTGCTTAGCGATCGTTGAGGGCTTAACGGGCAACTCCCTTATATCAAAATCAAGCAGGCATTGCCACGCCGCATTACGAGCATTTTTGTACGAACCATATAACAATATTTATCACCTCGCAAGGTAGTGTACCCTGCGAGGTATTTTATTATGTAATTAAATATCGTCGTCAGTTTCAGCGTTTTCAAACTTAGCCACACGGTCAGAAGTCATTTTCAAAGCGTCAACCGCACGATCATCACCACTACGAGCAGCTTTCTGACTTATTGTTATTTTTAGCTCTTGTATATCTAAGAGCTTGTCAATCGCTGCGTGCATTTCGGGGTGTTTTCTGTATTCCATAATGATGAGGCGTTCATTATCGGTTATTTCGGGGTAAATGTCAGCGCCTCTTTCTACGATATTTCCACTTAATAAATCATCAATGCTAAGATTTAATCTATCGCAAACGTAAAGAACAAGAGAAACGCTGCTGTTGACTAGCCCTCTTTTAAGCATATTATCAATCGTAGAATATGAACGATCTATTTGCATACAAAACTCTCTCAAGCTCTTATAATTTTGCAAAATGTAATCTTTTAGTTTCTGCTCAACGTCACCTAATGTATAATTTTCCAATATAAGCACCTCCAATGCTGTAATTATATCACAATTATATAGAAAAATCAAGAGCAATTCACCCATAAACAAAAATTTTTTATAAAAAGGCTTGACAATTCACCAAATATGGTATATAATATAGAAAATTCACCACGGTGGGTGAACACACAAAAAGGAGGTATTTATATGTACAGAAACCTTGAAGCGGAACTGAGCCGCTACGGCATAGCAAGAAAAGACATAGCCGCCGTACTTGGGCTTAACGTCAATACGGTATCTGAAAAGCTGTCTAACCCTGACAGGTTAAAGCTTAAGGAAGCTCAGACGATACGCCGAACATTTTTTCCTAAGCTCACTATGGAATACTTATTCGACGACGGCGAGTTGAGCGGTAAGTATCAGCGAGAAGCTTAACACACGAACACATTAAATAATGAAACGGAGTGATTTCAAATGATTAAGCTGACAATCGAAATAAGCGAACACACAACAGACGAGTTGAAGCCGCATTATGATAGGTTTAATGCTATCGAAACAGCAGCAGGCAGAGAGCCGCACACCTTTGAGGAATATCTTGAAATGGTGCTTACGCTAGGGTGTCACGGTTTTATGATACGCAACGCCGACCGCCTTGAAAGTAGCTTGAAAGCGTATTACAAGCAGACAGGAGGCGATAAGATTGACGAATAGAAAGTTTAAGGACTATCAGAAAAACCGCCTTGCTTTCATAGCTATTTCGAGAAACTATGAGCTGCTCTGCACAATCTTGCTTACTCTTAACAAAGAGTTTCCAAAGCAGTTCTATTCAAAGCGCTGCATTGAGTGGATTGATACATATGCCGAGAGCTGCAAGACGGCAAACGAGCAGGATCGTGACGGCGTACTTGATTTCAAGTTAGAACAGGGCGTTAAAAGGTGTTCTATTGACGTTGACAAGATCAACGCTTTTGTAGCTCGTCGCTGCTCAGATTTCAGCAAGGATAACAAAACCGTTCTCGCAGCCAATGTCAAGCTTGCCCTTATTCAGACTGCCGAGCAATTCGGCGTAGGTGCAAAGCGTATGCAGCGACTTCAAGAGGCGCTGCTTGCCGAACGCATAGCAAAGCCTGCTGAGGAAGTAAGCAAGCTCGGCATAAAGAACTACATAGAAGAAACAAACGTCGGACAAGTTGATTATCGTAAGTTCCAGTACAAGGAGAAAATGAAAGTTACCTTGCAGGAACAGAAAGAGGCAAGAGCAGGCTTAGAGGCGTTCAGACGGTGGACGCAGGAAAACGTCCCACAAAACATAGAAACGGAGTGATTTCAAATGAAGAAAATGACAGAAGCAGAGGTTTATAAGCTGCTCGTGCGCATTGGCGTTTCCGCAGGGTATACGGGAATTGACTACATCATCAGAGCCGTGTTTGCTATAAACGCAGGAAAGGTTGATAATCTCGGCGAAGTCTACGATATTATCGCCAAAGAAGATAACATAAAGAGCGGCGCTGTTGAGAGAAACATTCGCACCGCTATCAACCGAGCATACGAGCATAGACCCCGTATATTTTCGGAGCTTTTCAGCATTGACAGCAAGCCCACGAACAAGCTTTTTATATACGCCGTAGTCAACTATTTCCGTTATGGCAAAGTAGGCAAAGCATAGGAGCGGTGCTATGTCAGACAAACCATTGCATTATAACTTTGATTGCGCCCTCGAGGGCTGCAAAGAATGTGTATATTTTAATCATATGTGTTGTGAGGATTGTTATTATGACGGCAAGTGCGATTTTTGCGCACACGATAGCGATTACAACCATATGAGCTTTAACAGCATATGTAGTTACTGCTCGTGCAGAGCTGAGAAATAACCGAAAGGAGGGCGGAACAATGCCCGATATGATGATAGTTAAAACCGAGAGGCTGAACGTTAAGCCCTCCGACATTCCCTCTCACGTTGCCGACGGTTTCGCTCGGGCAACGCTGCGGGCAGTAGAGCGTTATTTCTCAGACCCCGCCGTTAAGGTAGAGTATGAAAAGTGGCTTGAAAAGCGGCGAAATGATATTTTATGCGAAGTAAATGAGGAGGAAAACCATGAAAACATATATTGACGCTAAGTCTCTGATCGATGAATTGTCCGCAGCGTGTATGCCAATATACGAAAAGGGCATAACGGGTATTCTGGGTGACAACAGCAGTATTGCTGACATAATCAATGAACAACCTGCCGTAGACGTACAAGAAGTGAAACACGGGCGTTGGGTCTACAAGGAACGAACGAAAGTCGTGAACACGGACAATGTCGGCATACTGGAAGGCTATCGCACTATTACCGAAGAAAACATAGACAAAGCAACTATAATTTTAAAAAAACGCATAACGGTCAAAGTACCCTTTTGCTCGTTGTGCGGCGAACACGGCGACAACGAGGGCGACGCAACGCCGTATTGCCCTTGCTGCGGTGCGAGAATGGACAGCGAAAAGCAATATAAGAAACAAGAAACGGAGTGATTTCAAATGAAAGTAGTATCAAGAAATGTAGACTTGCCTATCAGCAAGATTTATCCACACCCCGACAATCCACGAAAGGACGTCGGGGACGTATCAGAGCTCGCCGAAAGTATCAAAGCAAACGGCATTTTTCAAAATCTCACGGTAGTAGGAGGCGGCAAAGGTGCGCCGACGGCGGACGATTACACCGTTATCATAGGACACCGCAGGCTTTCGGCGGCTAAGCAAGCGGGCTTAAAGCAAGTTCCTTGTATGGTGGTAGAAATGGACGAGCGAGAGCAGGCGGCAACAATGCTGCTCGAAAATATGCAGCGTTCCGATCTCACCATATATGAGCAAGCACAAGGTTTTCAAATGATGTTAGACCTAGGTGAAACGCAAGACGGGATAGCAGAAAAGACAGGTTTCAGTAAGTCAACGATCAGACACCGCCTTAAGTTGCTTGAACTAGATCAAGAGGAGCTCCGCAAGGCGCAGGAACGGCAAGCCACATTTTCGGACTATATCGAGCTTGAAAGGATAAAAGACCCGAAAAGCAGAAACGAGGCTTTGAAACAAGTGGGTACGTCTAATTTCAAGTGGACGGTAGACAGATTAGTAAGAGCAGAGAATGCCGAAGCTAATGCGAAAGCTACTATTGCATTGTTAGATAGCAAGTTTAAACATATCGCATTTGACAAGCGTTTTAGTTACAGGCAAATAAGCAGTATGCCAATTTCCTCTAAAAACATTGAAGAAAATAGGAAAACCGTTGAGGAACTGATAGACAAAAACGCAAAATACTACACGTTGAGCAGCGATGTATACGAATTTGCGTGGGCGTATATCTATGCTGACGCTAAAATGTTGACCGAGGAAGAGAAAGCCGCTGAGGCAGCACTCAAAGAAAAAGAAAATCGTCGTGTAGAATGCGTAAACAAGATAAGCAAGCTTGAAGAACAGGCGGCGGAGCTCCGCAAAGCTTTTGTAAAGAAATACGCAAATCGCGAACACATAGAGGTGATAACTAGAGCATTTCTTACAGAGCCCAATCTTGACGACATTTGTTATAGTGATGTTGCAGATATGCTTTATCTTAATGAACAATATGAAAAGTTTGAAGATTTACAGAGCTTTTTGAACTGCAAAGAATATCGAGAATGCGTGAAGAAACACCCGGAAAGCGTTATGCTTACAATGCTCTGCACGATATATGAGGGCGCATACAGGACAACGCTTCATGATTATTACGGAAGTTATCGCCGCAATACGAGGCTTGAAAATTGGTATGCTCTGCTTACTAGAATAGGCTACAAAATGAGTAGCGACGAGCGAAAACTCCTTTCGGGTACTCACGAATGTTTCGGAGGCGAGCGCAATGAATGATACAAAGCTTAAGGAAATCGAAGAACAGCTCGAAACGATATACGACGAACTGACAATATTCAAAGGGCGTTACATCGACGAAGATAACGAGGACAACATAGACGAAGCACTCAGCGGCATTCAACAGGCAATAGACGCTGTAAGCTGTTTAAGGAGTGAGCTTTGAGTAGCAACGGTAAGCGCAAGGAGCTGACTTGCAAGGATTGTAAGCATTGCTTTAAGTGCATTGAATGGAGCAGGCTTTACCCGTGCAGGGAGTTTGCATTATATAAGCCTGGTAACAGAGAAACGGAGAGATTTCACAATGAAAAGAATAACAATCGAAATTCCCGACAGTAAATACGCAAAACTTACGGCGGACGCAGAAAAGCTTATAGCCGTAAAATCAAAGATGTGCCGCTTAGCGGGCGTTGAGTGCCCGAAATACAAAGCGGCGAACATCGTCAAGGAGGCGGCAGAGTTCGGAGCTGTTGAATATGTATCAAATTACATAGAAAACATATCATCTACACTCTCGAAGAAAATTAACCTTCTCGAAAATCATATTGACGGAGAAGCCGAGATAATAGTGCGGGACGCTGCCTCACCTATCAAGCGAATTGTAGCGGCGCTATCCTGCGACAACGAACAGGAGGCTAATTGATTATGATTAAAAAGTGGACTGCCGCCGAGGACAAGCAGGCATTAAAACTCGCAGACAGTGGAAAGAGCCTAGCTGACATCGCCTCGGCTCTCGGAAGAACGGAAAACTCTATTAGAAATAGACTTTACGAACTCAGAAAAGGCAAGAGAGGCTCTGAGAGCCGCCCGTTCCACGTTGTTATTAAGCTTACTGCCGAGCAGTACAGCGAATTGCTCCACGGTGCAGAAACCGCAAAAGAGAACGAGCGCCTCGTAGAGCGGCAAAGATTAACCTATGAGGACTATTGCAGCCTTTACGCCATATGTCAAAAGCTTTTGAAACAGTACAAAAATCACAGAAACACAAAAGCAGGCTTTGAAGAACTTGAAAGAGAAATGGAGCTGAGAATGCCGTGCCCGTTCTGATTACTATACTGCTAGTCATTGTTGCAATCGTGCTTGCTCTCATCTGCTTTGCGCTCTGCATATGTTCGAGTAAGTTTGAACGCCGATTAGAGCGGCACAAGAAAGAATGGGAGGAGCAGCACTATGACTAGCGAAGAAGCAAAACAAGCGTTTATAAAGCAATGCCCTGTAATTGATCGTAGCTATTCGGCAAGATCAGATGTTCATTATAAATGTATATCGGCATTGATTTATAGAATAATCAACGGCAAGCCCGCTCTTTACGTTGAGCTTGCCGACAAGAATACAAGCAGCGTAACGATAACAAAACCCGATACCGTAAGAGAGGAGATTTTATGAAAACGAAAGTTGTTCCAATGAGGGAATATCCACAAGAGATTGAAGAAACAGTTCAGAAAATCAACAAATGCCTTAATATATCTCTTTTCGATTGGCAGATAGGCTACATTTTTTACAATAAGCCATTGCCAAAGGAAATATCTTTTGCTAGGCGTGCAGGGAAAACACTTGCAGCCGCTCTAAGAATGTGCGTTAGTAAGGCAGAACCGATTTACTTAAGGCGGCGAGATATTGCTCTAGAAGGCACGGAAACGTACAGGGTGTTGTCTTATTTCGCCGATGAAGATGTAGCGAATAAGTGCAGAATGGACATTTTCTACGTAACAGCTAAGGAGGTTTACTTCTCTCTGAAAAATATAAAGGGCATAGAACTGCGTGAAATAATATTTGCATAGGAGGAATTACAATGAATGAGATCAAACTAAGACCCGGTGAGGAGTTCGTATATAATGGTATACGTTTTATATGCCTCGATATTATCGGCGGCAACTATCTAGCAATAACGGCCGATTGTTGGTGTGAAAAACGTTTCAACGATAATTACAATGACGGTTGTAACAACTGGAAAACGTCAACGCTCCGTCGCTTTCTCAATGAAGATGTGCTAGAGGAGCATTTCGACGCAAAACACCTTATAAAACAGACATCAAACCTTACTGCGGACAACGGCGACAAGGCTTACGGAACGTGCGAGGACTATATAACGCTCCTTTCCTGCGAGCAGTACCGCAAGTATAGAGACTATGTACCGCTGTTTGAAGAATGTATGTGGACGCTCACTCCTTGGAGGTGCGACACCGGCTACGCTAGCATCGTGCGTCTCGTCAACCCGACAGGAGCTATCAGCAGCTACACTGCGGGCCGCAGTATCGGGCTCGCTCCGGTTTGCTTATTTAATTCTGATAATCTTACATTGCGCCGACAGGCGCAGCTTATATCCGCTGAATAATTTTCCATAATAGAGCGACTGTCTGTCAAAATCAAAGGCAGTCGCTTTTGTGCCCTTTATATATAGTACAAAAAACAAATCGCTCGGTCTGAGCGTTTCAGGGCTTGTAATGGATATTATCTTTATGCACAAAAAAATAAATCTGTTGTGTCTATGGAGAAAGCGGAGGGCGAGGGGGATTGTAAGGGGGAGAGGGAGGAGCTTTCTCTTTAAGGCGGCTAACAAGCCG
>OLXW01001546.1_pt1 | contig 11427 bp, 10 predicted proteins | sample 1673551 | NCBI WGS metagenome assembly OLXW01 (sample SAMEA103958114, study PRJEB25191) | human gut metagenome | reverse complement strand
GACCACGGAAAATATTTCTTTTTGCCATATTCCTCTCTCCTTTTCTTAAATATATCCGCTTGCCTTTTTGATAATCTGATTATAACATACCTTTATGCGTCCTTAAATACCCACATTTTTTTAATTTTATACCCAAATGCAATATTTTGTGCTATAATAGATACTAATATCGCATTTTGGTATATACGGAGTGTTTTATGAGTAATACATTTTTTAATATTTTTCCAAATGAAAATTTTATCGATCTGTGCATGTATCAGTTTGGATACGAACAGTGTGATCCCGGTCATTCTTTCGGACCTGCAACACGCAACCACTATCTGTTTCACTATGTTCTTTCCGGAACCGGAACGCTTATGGCAGACAATGCAAAAGGGGATACACAGACCTATTCCGTAAAAAGCGGACAGGGATTTATGATTTTCCCGGGGCAGATCAATACTTACATTGCCGATGAACAGCTTCCATGGGAATATATGTGGATCGAATTTGACGGCTTACGTGTAAAAGAGGCTTTAAGTGTCACAGATTTGTGCAAAGACGCGCCCGTTTATCATTCCCATTCCAAAGAATTACGGGAAAAACTTGCCGATGAAATGCTTTATATCGTCAATCATCCGCAGGAATCCTCCTTCCATCTGATCGGGCATCTGTATCTGTTTTTGGATTATCTGCTGCAGTCGGCAAAGTCAGCAACGCTGATCTCCAGTGGGCGCATGAGTGATTATTATATAAAAGAAGCGATCAATTATATGGAACAGAATTTTCAGAATACTATTTCGATTGAAGATATCGCTGCGGTATGTGGCATCAACCGGAGTTATTTCGGAAAAATCTTCCGCAACTCGACCGGTCGCTCCCCACAGGAATTTCTTATGAACTACCGCATGGTAAAGGCTACGGAATTATTAAAGCTGACTTCCTTATCCATTGCAGATGTCGGCTCTGCTGTCGGATACGAAAATCAGCTTCATTTTTCCCGTGCTTTTAAAAATATTTATGGTGTTTCTCCGCGGGAATGGAGAAAACAGAACAAATAGCTTATGCTTCCTGCTTCTTTGCAGTAAACAGTTTCTTCAGACAGCTGAATGCAACCAGCACACCGAGAACCATCAGAAGAATAGCCACGATAAACTGCAGACCGTCTACCAGGAAAGTTGCCTGACCACCGGCAATATTGGAAACCAGTGCAATGGTCTTCTGGATCAGTGCGGTAAACGTAACTGCCAGCATAACAAACATCGGTATGTAAAGTGTCCAGCCGGTTCTTCCAGTTGTCTTTAAGAATACCGCAAGTGCAATCAGTACAAGTGCTGCAAGCAGCTGGTTCGCAGAACCAAACAGTGGCCAGATATTATTGTATCCGCCAAGAGTCAGTAAATAACCAAAGAATAAGGTAATAATTGTTGCAAAATATTTATTAGTCAGAACTTTCTGCCAGCCCGGCATCTTGGAAGTGTCAGTAGTATCCCCGTAAAACAGCTCCTGAAACGACATACGTCCGATCCGTGCAACAGAATCGAGAGAGGTCAGTGCCAGTGCAGATACACACATCGTCATAAATACGGTAGCAACCTGTACCGGAATACCGAATTTTTCGAAAAATCCTGCAACACCAGCAGAGAAAATAGAAAACGGAGTACCCTCCGGCTTTGTTCCGTTTACGGCAACCGCACCAACAACAACCAGTGCAATGACTCCGAGCAGTGACTCTACCACCATGGCACCATAACCGACCATCGGCATATCTTTCTCATTACTGATGGTCTTTGATGATGTTCCGGAAGAAACCAGACTGTGGAATCCGGATACCGCACCACAGGCAATCGTTACAAATAAGGTAGGGAACAGATAACTGCCATCTACATTAAATCCGCTAAATGCATTCAGCTTCATGGTCGGATGCTCTGCAATGACACCGACAACCGCACCAATGATCATGCCCAGCAGCATGAAAGTGGTCATGTAATCACGCGGCTCCATAAGCAGCCACATCGGCATGACAGAGGCAAGGAACAGATATGCCATAACAATATAGATCCAGGTACTCTTTGTCGCATACATTGGAAGTTTCATACCAATGATAAACATGACAACCAACAGGGCAATGGCAACCACTGCGCGAACCCACTCTTTCATTTTCCCGACCTTTTTCTGAATCAGGCCAAAGATGATGGCAACAACGATAAACAACATGGAAATGGATGCTGCTGCGGAATTCGCATAGCCTGTTGCCTTTGTCATCCCTTCCACACCTTTTCCGACAAACGTTCCGGCAACCATATCGGTAAAAGCTGCCATAACCAGAAGTGTAAACAGCCAGCAGAACAGCATAAATAATTTCCGGCCGGTTCTTCCGATGTATTTCTCGATGATCATTCCCATCGATTTTCCTTCATTTTTAACGGAAGCATACAGTGCTCCAAAATCCTGCACGGCTCCGAAAAACAGACCTCCGATCAGCAGCCATAACAATACCGGCACCCAGCCGAATACGGATGCCAGGATCGGTCCGGTGACAGGTCCCGCACCTGCAATGGAAGAAAACTGATGGGCAAACACTGTCAGTTTGGAGGAAGGAACATAATCCTGTCCATCTTCATGCGTATAAGCCGGAGTTTTTGCTTTCGGATCCAGCCCCCATTTGCTGGCAAGCCAGCGTCCGTATAACAGATAGCCGGCACCAAGTACTACAATTGCAATTAATACGATAACTAAACCATTCATTGTTTTTTCGCCATTTGGCGACTCCCTTCTTAATATTTGCAAAGAGAATGGAACAGGAATAAAAAACCTCCGTCCCTATATACCTCTTATCAGTATATAAAGACGAAGGCTTATGTTATGCTTCCGCGTTACCACTTTATTTGCCGTATCAAACGACCGCTCACTCTCATCTCAACAGACTCCCCTCTGCAGAAATAAGGTTCCTGATAACGGTAGAATACCGGTGAAGCTTACTGTCCTGACGGAATTCAGCCCACAGCTCACAGAGGATGGTCACCATATCTGTCTGTTGTCTCGCACCGCCCGACAACTCTCTGGAAAAAAGTATATTGTGATCGTATTCTGTTCGATGCATTTGCCTGATTTCTCTTTGTTAACAACAAACTAGCACTCTTCTTGCAAAATGTCAACACATTTTTTAGTTTATTACAAATATTCTCAAAACTCTGTAGCTATTGATTTTCTGATTTCCCGGGATTATAATCATCTGTACTTATTAAAGAAGGGATTTGTTTCACTATGAATATGCAAAAGAAAAATACAATTGATATGACACATGGATCTCTATGGAATAAATTACTGCTTTTTGCCCTGCCTCTGGCTGCCAGCAGCATCTTACAGCAATTATTTAATTCTGTGGATACCGCAGTGGTCGGCCGTTTTGCAAGCAGCCGTGCATTGGCGGCCGTGGGAAGCAACAGTTCGCTCATCGCACTGATGATTAATCTGTTCATCGGGATTTCGCTCGGTTCCAACGTAATTATTTCCCGCTACATCGGACAGAAAGCCGAAGAACATGTAAAAGGGGCAATTCACACCGCCATCGTTGTCGCTTTATGCAGTGGCATTTTCGTGCTTGTACTGGGGCAGTTCATTGCCAGACCGGTACTGACACTGATGGGAACGCCAAAAGATGTTCTCGATCTGGCAGTTTTATATCTACGGATCTATTTTCTCGGCATGCCATTTATCATGCTTTATGATTTCAGTTCCTCAATCCTGCGCAGCATCGGTGACAGCCGCCGCCCGCTGTATGCCCTGATTGCCGCCGGAATCATCAATACCGGACTGAACCTGATTCTTGTCATTGTATTTCATCTGGGAGTATCCGGTGTCGCAATTGCCACCGTTGTTTCTAATATTGTAAGTTCCGGTATTCTGTTTTATATTTTACTGCATGAACAGGAACCAATCCGTGTCAAACTCTCCGGCTTGTCCATTGACTGGGGCGAACTGAAAAAAATTCTGATCATTGGTGTTCCTGCCGGCCTGCAGGGCATGGTCTTTTCCCTTGCCAACGTCTGCATCCAGAGCATGATTAACAGTTTTGGATCAAACGCTATCGCAGGATCTGCAGCTGCACTGAATTTTGAATTTTTTGCGTATTTTATGGTAAACGCATTTGCCCAGACTACCGTAACTTTTACGAGCCAGAATTACGGTGCCGGAGATTTTCAGCGGTGCAAAAAAGTATACCGTCTCTGCATGATTTTTTCCGTGATATTCTGTGGTCTGTTATCCGGTATTTTTGTACTTGGCCGGGACTTTTTCCTTCGCCTGTACACGACCGATCCGAATGTCCTGACTTTTGCCGTACAGCGCCTTCTGATCGTCACCACACTGGAACTTCTGACCTCCACTTACGAGATCAGCGGCGGTGCCATGCGTGGCTTTGGCCATTCCCTGACACCGGCTCTGATCACCGTGGTCGGCTCCTGCGTGCTGCGCCTTATCTGGATCAACACCGTCTGCCGTGCCGTACATGAATTCTGGGTTGTTATGATTATCTATCCGATCTCCTGGGTACTGACCGGTACGGCTATGATCACGGCATATCTGCTTCTGCGGCGGAAACTGATACGTTAAGCATCGGAACGGGCAAATGCATTCTTCATCTGTCCACACAGTTCAAACAGAACTTTATCAAGTGTATCGGCGGCTTCTTTTTTTACCATATCTGCCACCGCATTGTTTGCTTCTGTCTTAAATGCCATGCGCTTTCCTGCGTCGGTTTCTTTTTCCAGCAGTTTATCATAATGATTGATAATCTCATGTCCTTTAGACAGCACTTTCTCCTGATACCGCTCGACATGGAACACCGATTTCTTATAAGAGGCATCTGCCATCGCACCAATCATCCGGCTTACCCAGTAAAAATTATCTGTAGAAACTTCTGCTGTCGTATTGGCCACATATTCCGGAGTTTCCTCCACCTGCGCATAAAACGGCACCATGGCATTAAAAGCATTGGAACCATACGCAACCCATTCCAGTACATTGGCATCCTCTCCATGCTCCGGGCGGATATGTACCAGACCAACAAAATCATTGCGGTTGATACCGATGGAACGATACATGCCACGCTGCCCCGGATCTCCATACGCTCCATATGGATCGTATGGCGTCCCCTGATAATGCGAGGAAAGCACATATTTCACATCCTCCACCGTAATCTTGCGCTCCGGTACCAGTGTCCATGGCAGATCATCGGACTCCGGTGTAAAATCCGCATCCGGTCCATCCCAGTTGTATGTGTGTGGATTCAGGCAGCGCAGCATATACCACGCACGCGGTGTATTGTACACATGATCTGCATCGTCATGGCTGCCAAAAGCTTCGCGCGGATTCAGAGTGCCATCCATGGATAGATTCAAGTGATGGTTCGCAATAAACTCCCGCATATCTGAAGAACACATATGATTTTCCTGCATGGTAAATGCATCATCCAGATCAAATGCATCAATTCCAAGCTGATTTGGCATAACCACATACGCATCATCCGGCACACGGCGTGCAATCCAGTGATGTCCACCAATGGTCTCCATCCACCAGATTTCATTCTGATCGGAAAAGGCAATTCCATTCATTTCATAAGTACCATAGGTTTCCAGAAGTTCTCCCAATCGCTGAACACCCTCTCTTGCATTGTGGATATAAGGAAGTACTAACGATACAATATCTTCCTCTCCAATGCCGTTTTCCACCAGTGGATCTGCACCGAGTACACGTGGATTGGATGTGATCGTCTCGGTTGCCGTCATTCCGGTCCGCGCCTCATTGACTCCACACGCGCCCCAGACTCCCTTTCCTTCCACCGCATTTGGCATAGCTGTATAGCAAAGTGGATTTTCTGGAAGCGGAATTTCTACAGAAGAAAGTACCGCTTTGTATACACGTGGCTGCTCCTTTGGCTGCACCACGATCATTTTCTTTGGCGTAAAGTGATCATTTCCACCCGCATCATCATTTCTCGCAATCATGGTTGAACCATCATAGGTTGCATTTTTTCCTACTAATATCGTTGTACAAGGCATATTTTTGTCTCCTTTTCTTTCTATTTGCCATTACATTTTTATTTCCGGTTGCCAGACGGACAGTTCTTCTTCATTTTCATAATAAATATGATAATCTTCTCTCATGGAAGCTCCCTGATAAAATATCCTGCTTCTTTCATGGCTTTTGCGAACTTCTCCACCGGCATCTCTGCCTTTGTTGCTGCAATCTCAAGAGACAGTGTTCCGTCCTGCACCAATGAAAAAAGCATATCATTACGGCCCTTTTCCATCATTTCATTGTCTCTCATAAGTAACGTCATGTATTCCACCTTCCATTCCTCATGTTTTTTTGCCTTCAGAACAGCATTTTCAAGCTTATTCACGAATTGGCTATTGCCTGTCTGTCCTGTCGTAAGCCAGTTTAAAAAGTCCTTCATTTCATCCGATACATCATCTGCATGCCCACCGGCACACAAGAATATTTTCGTTGACTCATCTCCCAATACAAGTTCTGGTATCTCTTTACATTGATTTTCAAATGTGTACTTGTGTAACCCTCCTGAAATTGATCAAATGGACAAATAAAGATCACATAGCTCTTTTTCAGTTCTTTATAATCCGCACCCCTTTCAAGTAAATTTAAATCTATCATTCCCTGATAATATCTCGTACGCTTCGGAAGATTATCTTTTTTGCTCGTCTGCATTTCACAATCATACACAATCCCGGAATCATCCTCGCTGTACACATCAAATCGTATGCCCTTTCCATCAGCCGTCATTTCTATTGGTTTCTGTTGATCAAGTCGGGTGAAAGCACCTACTTTCTTTCCAAGAATAAGTTCTAACAACTCGTGACAGAGTTCCGGGTTCGTTGTCATTACTTTACAGAACATAAAATCATCTGTAAACGTTAAGTCATCATACTTTTTTGCATTTGCCATATCATTCTTCTCCTTCTTCCTTTTGTGAATAGAGAAGACACTGGGAGCATCGATATTGTTATGAAAGTCTTTTTTATAGTATAACATACACTATTAATTAAGCAATCATTCATCCGCAGAAACAAGCCATTTTCCCAAATGCCATCCCATATTTAATTGTTAAAACTCGTGGTATTGTAAGCACCTGAACTTCTTGTGCTTTAAACGATTTGTCCAGCCTGTTTTTGACTGAATTTGATTGGTGTGAGTTTTGTAAATATAGAATAACGTATCTATCTGTTCTCGTCAACTCATATTTACAATTGTAAATTTTCCACTTTCGGAAGTGGCTGGAAAACAGGTGCAGTTACAACACCTATTTCCCAAATTTTTATCTTTATTTCAAATAGAAGACGCGGTTTTCTTTTCTAGGAATAACATCCGGATAATCCCCGTCCACATAGCCGAGCGCACAGTGTCCGATTCCCTCATATTCATCCTCAATCCCAAGGGATGCAAGCAGTTCCCTGCCCCAGCTGCTTTCAAATTCCTCTTTCGCGCGGTGAATCCAGCAGCTGCCGATTCCCAGATCATGGGCTGCAAGCATCAGGTTTCCCATCACAAGACTTCCATCATAAACATGTGTCGGCCAGTCTTTTTTTCCTAAAACGATGAGCATTGCCGGTGCGCCGTAAAACGGATCACCCTCACTTCCCATGATTTCTGCATTTTTCTTTGCGATTTCATCGCGCTTCTCTTTGTTTGTCACCTGAATGATGATGACATTCTGTGCGCCTCTGCCGTTTGCCGCATAAGTTCCCGCTTCGATGATCTTGTCTAAAATTTCCTGCGGAATGGCATCCGGTTTGAATTTACGGATGCTTCTTCTGGTTTTCATTTCTTCTAATACGTTGCTCATTTTGGTTTCCTCCTGTCAGTCTTCTTTTGTTAATTGCTCAATCACACACGTATGTGTTTTTGTCTCTCTGTTGTAGTTGATTCCGGCAAGGAGCAGATTTCCCCGATACTCCTTTAAGGCATCTGTATAGTGCCGGTCTTTGATCTGCGCAATGGCTCCCTGTGCGGATTTTTCCCATTTCAGTTCAATCACAACCGCCGGTTTGTCTGCATGCATTTTTCTTGGAATAAAACACAGATCCGCGAACCCTTTTCCGGTCGGAAATTCCCTTATGATCGTGTAGTATTCCCGTGCAAAATAAAACGCCAGATTGATCGTACATGCCAGCGAATTTTCATTGTTGTACTGCAAAATGGAAATCTCACGATGCGCTTTATCAATGCCTGCTGCCACTGCCTCTTCGTCCTGCATCCATAACGCTTCCAGCAGATTTTTCGACGCTTCGACAGAATCAATCACCTCATGCCAGTCCATGGTACTGATTGCATTTACATATTCCTGTGACACTTCTTTGTTTGGAATCGACACCGTTTTGTCCATCCAGTGATAACTCAGATAACCCAGATGAACCAGGAGTGTCAGAACATCATCCCGGTTCTGGAATGTTGTCATATCATTGGAAAATGTCCCTGTATTGATTTCCACACGATCCCCGGCAAGCATCCGCACAATGGCATCTTTTAACCCGTCAAAATTCATCTGGATATAAATTTTTAATGCCTCATATGTTTCGGTCTGATTCCAGTAATTATCATACAGACCGCTTAACATTGCATCGACCACTGATTTCGGGCTGTACATGGAATAGATTTTGGGGTTTTCTCCGTCCATTGCGACAAGTTCATAGCCATCATACCACGCCTGCGCTTCTTCAAAATTGCGCTTGTATGTTGCGCACAATGCGTGCACTTCCTCTTCGGTAAAACCGAAAAACTCCGCCATCTCGCGTGGATTGGTCATGGAATATTCCGTAAACATGTTGAGTGCCGAATGCGAACCGTATTTTTTTATCGGTAAAATTCCGGTCATGTAGGCAAGTGCCACATATTCCTGATCTTTCATCCATACCCGCAGGAAATCCAGATATTTTTTTTGCGCCTCTTTATCCTGCTTGTACTCGCGGAACAGACAGTCCCATTCGTCGATCAGTATGATAAACGGGCACTTCGTATGTGCATATACGTCTTTCATCGCAAACACCAGACTGTCTTCTCCATCCATGACATAATCAGGATATCCTCTTTTCAGATCTGCAATCATGCGTTTTTGAAAAACCGCAAGCATTTCATCCATACTGTGCGTCATGCTTAAAAATTCCTGCATATTCACTTTCAGCACATCATATTGATTCCGGTATTTCTGATAAGTCTCTGCCTTTGCAATCTGCAGAGTATCAAACAACCGCGCCGTATCGACGCTCTGATCGTAATATGCTGCCAGCATATCCGTCGCCATAGATTTTCCAAATCGCCGCGGACGGCTGACACAAATATATTTCTGCCGTGTGTCAACAACCGCATTAACTTTTTCGATTAACCCAGTTTTATCTACATAAATTGCGGAATTTAAGCTCTCCTCAAAGCCTTTGCAGCCCGGATTCAGATAACTTCCCATGCCTGACACCTCCGTAATGTCATTCGTAACCATCCACCGCTTTACCAACGAACCGTCACGACCAGATTCCTGTCTCTAGCATACCACAAACATTCTGTCTTTGCACTTATATTTCTTCCGATATTCTATCCATGATTTTACAAATGGTTCCTGTCCATTGATGTTTTCTGCCCATAATACTTTCTTCATATTTTTTGGGTAGGGATTTGTATATCCCGAAAAAATTTCAGGGGACATTGTGATTTTTTCCATCACAATGTCCCCTGCTTTAAATTATGTTCTTCCTGACATTTGAGATTCTCAAAATGCCTGGAGAATCATTCATCAAATGTCAACTCAAAAGGCATAAAGGATACTCCCCGCTTCTGACCTACTACTGTTTCCAACAATAAAACGAAACTGGACATCTCCATCTATGAGTTCCATATTCTCTCCATAAAAAGCTAGTTCCTTCCGATTAACCGTAAATTTTACTTCCTGCTCTTCACCCGGCAACAGAAAAATTTTCCGAAACCGGATAAGTTCTCTATCCGGTCGCACAACAGGAGCACAAAGTGTCTCCACATAACACTGCACGACTTCTGCCCCAGGCACTTCTCCCACATTCTTCACCTTGCAGGATATGTCAATCTTATCCTCTCTTTCCTGTTTCTCAAATATGGGGGGCGTAATGGTGAACTCTGTGTAAGAGAGACCGAATCCAAATGGATAAAGCGGTTCATTCGGAATATCCATATACCGGCTCGTAAAGCGATTCTCCGGATTCGTTTCTACCATCCGGTGTCCGGTCTTTACATCCCAGTAACTGACAGGCACCTGTCCCACACACCATGGTATGCTCACAGACAGTTTTCCTGATGGGGTCTCTTCTCCATACACCAAGCGAACAACAGCCTCAGCTCCCATTGTTCCCGGTCTCCAGACAAAAAGGACAGCCTGGGATTTCTCCGCTATTTTCCGTATATCCAACGGCCTGCCCGATAGAATGACCGTCACAATATGGGAGGTACGGCCAGCTACTGCATCAAAAAACTTCTGCTGCCCTTCCGGCAGATCAAGAAATGCCCTGCTCGCGGCTTCACCTGACTGTGCCTCATGTTCTCCAAGTACAAGTACCACGGTATCCTCCGGTTCAATTTCATCCAGTGTGGCATATTGTTTTCCACTATTCACGCATATTTCAGGTTTCTCTTTATCCTGTTCTCCGCTGTCCTGAATTCTACAGTTTTCAGCCTGCCACAGCCTCCTTTCCTCTTCTGTCAGAATCTCACATTCTGGCAGAAAACGAACCGGCATCTTCCGGGCTTTCAGGACTTCTCTGATCGTTTCCACATCATCATAACGGCCGAAAATTGCCCATCTGCTCAGCAATTCCCTTGACTCCACATAAGGTCCGCCCCAAAATACCTTCCTCTCCGGTTTCAGAGGAAGCATATCATCATTTTTCAGAAGAACCGAACTCTCACATGCCAGCGCAAGCGCGGTTTTCTTTGCCTCAGCAGACAACGGTTCTTCTCCCTGCATTCCTGCAAATGGATTTTCAAACAAGCCAAGCCGATTCTTCATCACCAGCACATTCCATGCACTTTTGTCTATCAACGAAGTTGGAATACTCCCTTCTTTAACCAGTTCTTCCAGATGGAACATATATGCCGGACTCATCATGTCAATGTCAACTCCCGCACGGACTGCGGCCTCTGCGGCCTCTTTCTGGCTTGACACTACATTCTGTTCCTCCAACTGCCCTATGGATCCCCAATCTGAAATCACAGTGCCACTGAAACCCATTTCTTCCCTGAGAGTGCCTTCAAGCAGTTCCTTGTTTCCACTGACCGGTCTGCGGTCAACTGCATTAAACGCTGTCATCACCATTGCCGGATCTGCATGCATTGCCATACGGAATGGTTTGAGATACTGTTACGGAATAGATCGGAAGAGCGTCGTGTAGGGAAAGAGTGTAGATCTCGGTG
>OLXW01001544.1_pt1 | contig 11436 bp, 9 predicted proteins | sample 1673551 | NCBI WGS metagenome assembly OLXW01 (sample SAMEA103958114, study PRJEB25191) | human gut metagenome | reverse complement strand
GGTCGGCCTCGTTGCTGGTCTTCCAGTCGAAGTACACGCTCCAATAGCGCAGGAAGCCCACCGTGAACACGCAGGCGATGCCGGCCACCACGAGCGGCACGCCCGCATAGGCAAGCACCGTGAACAGCAGCGCGCCGCCCAGGCCCGCCACCGCGTAGAAGTTCGACTGCTGGAAGATGCCGGGCGTCTCGCCCACGCAGATGTCGCGCACGGCGCCGCCGCCCACGGCCGTGATGGCGCCCAGGATGACGGTGAGCACGAAGCCCTCGCCACAGGCGTAGGCCTTCGACGCGCCCGCGAGCGCGAACAGGCCCACTGACAGCGCGTCGGCGAAGAACACCATGGCGTCGAGGTGCTTGAACAGCCCGCGGAAGTAGAACACGAACACGCACAGCACGATGCACAGCAAGATAAGGTCGGGATGCGACGTGAAGTACACGCCCTTGTCCTGCAGCAGCACATCGCGGATAATGCCGCCGCCGTAGCCCGTGACCAGGCCCAGCACCACCGTGCCGATGATATCCAGCTTGCGGTCGCACGCGAACAGCGCGCCGGTGAGCACGCCCACCACCACGGAGAAGTAGTCGATGCCCCACGGCACCGTGAGCACCTGCCCGTCCGCGAACGCCGAGCCTATGAGTTCCGCAATGTCCATGCGCGCCTTCCCGTGGAGTCCTTCCTGCGCTGCACAGTCTCGCCATTTTGCCGTCGGAGGTCAAGCGGGAGGACGGCGCGCGCCCATGCGGGGCCGGGAATCGGGAGGCCGGGGACCGGGCAGGGTGCGCACAGGGCGCGGCCCCGCAGCCGCCGGAGCCGAACGCCCGAGCGGAATGCAGGAAAGGCGGGGCGGAGCGGAAGAACGGCGCGCTTGCGGATCACCGGACCTCAAGACGCACGGGCGCGATGCTCTTGCGGCCGCTGGAAGCCGAAAGGCCATGCAGAGGGCATGGGGGCGCTTGCATCGGCCGGGCAGGACGCTCGGGCGGGTCCCTTGCCAGCTTCTCTTCCGTTCGGCTATACCATGACCAATTGGCACAGGGACGAGATCGCAGCCTATGGCTTGTTTTCGGCGCCCGCGCGCGAGCTGTTTCGGAGAAGCGCCTGTTCACGAGTCCCCGGCTGCTTGATTCCGCGCGAAAACCATGCCATGGGCTCCGATCTCGCCCACGAGAACCCGCCGAAGCAGCCGTTTCGTCCCTTCGAGCCGGTTCCGCGCATGCGAGGCCGTTCATCCGGGTTGCTATACCGGCACCTTGCAAGCCCGCAGCCCAAAACGCCCCGTGAGCCTGCCAAGACGTCTTCGAAGACGGGCTCCATGCACTTTCGATGAGAGGCACACGAAACTTTTACGAACTGGTATGATACGGCTCAACCGAAAACGGCTGGCACGACGCCCCGCAAACGCATGCGTCGACCTACAGGGCGTCCGCGTCCGCCCGCCTGCTCGCTCTTGACGAAGGGGTACGTTGTGAACAAAAAGATGGCTCTCGCTATCGCGGCCTGCGTCGTAGCCGCAACGCTCATGCTGTCGGGATGCAACTCGGAAGTCGAGGAGCCCAATGTGCCGGCAGACGGCAGCTCCGCAGCCGCCTCCAGCAGCTACAGCTACACGCTCACCGATGCCGAGAAGCTGAAGGCCCTGGCCATAGGCGAGACGGCCGTCTGGCGCGACTACGAGGTAACGGTGACGTCCGTCGAGCGCGCCGACGGCAAGCTCACCGCGCATGTGACCGTGAGGAGCCACACGCTGCCGCAGACGCTCAGGGCCGACTGCCTGCTGTCGTTCGGCATGCCGCCGGTGGAGTCGTCGTTCGAAGACGGCATCATCGCCGTGCCGGCTGGCGAGGAGGCGTCGGGCACGCTCACGTTCGACGACCGGTACGGCTCCGAGCGCCTGTTCTGGAACGACGGCGCCACCGAAGCTACCTGGCTGCTCGATCAAACCCCGGCAACCGCAGAGCCGGAGCCGCAGCCCGAGGCCCCGGCAGAGCCCGCAACGCCCGAGCCCGCCGAGGATCCGCAGGCCAAGGCCGTCGCCGCCGTGGAAGCGGCGCTGCCGGGGCTCATCGCCGACAACACGTACTACACGTACCAGAGCTTCGACCCCGCCACGGCGAGCGTCACGCCGACGGAGGGCGGCTATCAGTACGCCAACGACGTTTCGATCCTCGACGGCGAAGGCAATGCGACCGTGACGAACGTGCTGCTCGTTTGCGATGCCGACGGCAACGTGACGTCGATGACCATCGACGGAGCGCTGCTTTTCTAAGACGCTTCGCCCGTCATCCTGAGCGCAGGCGGCGGACGGCTACAGCGCCACGCCTTTCTTCGGCATACTGAGGGCATCTACATCGATGCCCTCGATTCCCAACAGGGCGATCTTCTTGTTCAGGCCGCCGGCGTAGCCGGTGAGACTGCCGGTCGACCCCACCACGCGATGGCACGGCAGGATGATGGAAATGGGGTTGCGGCCGACGGCGCTGCCCACGGCGCGCGCCGACGTACGAGTTCCCGTCTGCTCTTCGATGCGACGCGCGATCCAGCCGTACGTGGTCAGCTGGCCGTACGGGATCTCGGCGAGCAGCGCCCACACACGCTGCTGGAACGCGGTGCCGCGCGGGTTCACGGGCGGAAGCGCGCCGGGGTCGTCGCCTGCGAAGTAGCGTTCGAGCCATGCGCGCGCCTCGACGAGTACCGGCAGATCGGGATGATCCTCGGCAGCTTCGAGCGTCGCTTCAAAGTGCTTCTGCCCCTCAAGCCACAACCCGACGATCGCCTCACCGTCGCTGGCGACGGTGACCGAACCCACGGGCGAATCGATCGTTGCAAGGTAATCCATGCGAGCCTCCTACACGCGCAGCGCTTCGGCATGCCAGGCGAGCAGAGCTCGAGCCAACCCTGCAAGCGAGACGAAGTAGCCGTCGGGTGCCGCCTCGGCGATGCTCGCGCGGAACGCGTCGACCCAGCTGAGCGGATGCTTCTCGATGAAGTCCGCCACGGATTCGAGCGCGGGGGCATCGGCGGCGTCCGCGTCTGCGCGGGCGCACAGCGACGAGAGGTACAGCAGCTCGATGCCCAGGTGGTCTTCGTACTGGTTGTTGACGTTCCGCACTTCAAGCCCCGCTTCACGCAGCAACTCGCGCATCTCGAACGTGGCCTGACCGAACCCCACCGTCACGTTCTCGCCGCGGTACATCGTCTCCCATGGAGCAGCCGCGGGCGACGGCGGGCCCACGAACAGCTTCGTGTATTCGACGGCCGCGCGCTGAGGCTCGTCTTCGCCTGCTTCCGCGCGCTGGACGGCTCCTTCGGCATAGCGCGCGCATGCCGCGACGGCCTCCGCCACGGCCTCGTCGTCGAACGAGGGAAACGCTTCCCAAAACGCCGGATCCAACCCCACCGTCGACGTCATCGTCATCGGCTTCAACAGCGAGTTCCCCACAAACGCATAGGCCTCGGACAGGGTTTTCCAGGGAATGTTTTTGCACATGCTAAAACTCCTTTCAGCACGAGGCGCCTACGCGGCCTCTCCCGCTGCAACGTTGACGGCTTCGCACGCCCCCGCGCGCCCGGGCAGCAGCTTCTGCGCCAGCACGACGAACGCGAGGACGCCGAGGGACACCACGCCGATGGCGACGACGATCTCCACCCAGGTGGGGGCATACGAGCCGGCAAGGGACCACATGCCGGTGCCGCCCTGCTGCGCCGCCGTCGTGCCGAGCGACACACCGGGGGCGCCCATCACGTTGAACTCGACGAACGAGGTGAGCAGCAGCCACACGCGCTTGAAGAACACGCCCGCCACCACGCACGCGCTGGCGGCGGCCACCAGCCCCATGCGCGCGCGGTTCTTCGCAAACACGAGGATGCAGAACGGGATGAGGATGCCCACTACGATCTCGAACCAGAAGAACGGGGCGGTGGCGCCCGTCGCCATGATGGCGAGCGTCTCGGCGCCGGCGGCGCCCGGGTACGCCATGGTCAGCACCTCGCAGCCCACGAGGAAGCCGTCGACGGCGATGCAGACCGCCAAGAGCCCGGCGAGGTTCGACAGCAGCTTCTTGTCGGTTTTGAAGCGGCCGGACTTGTTGAGCCCCATGAGCGACAGTATGAGCAGCGCCAGGCCGGAGTCCATGGCCGACACCACGAACAAGGGCGCCATGATGGCCGAGTACCAGCCCTCGCGCGCCATCTCGAGGCCGAAGATCCACGCCGTCACGGAGTGCACGAGGATAGCGACGGGGAGCGCGAAGCGCGACACGATGGCCACCTTGTCCTGCGCGCCCGGCTTCTTCGACGTCATGAAGCGCAGATACACGATGTTGATGACGAGGTACAGCGTGATGACGCAGATGTCCCAGAACAGCGGCGACGTCGGATTCGGCCCTGTGACGATGCGCCACACGCGCTGGATGCCGCCGAGGTCGATGAGCACGAACATGCCGGCGCAGCAGATGCACACCGTGGACAGGATGACGGCGGGAAGCGCCACCTTCTTGTAGTCTGCCACATGGAACACGCTGGCGGACGATGCCACGATCAGGCCGCCGGCGGAGAGGCCCACGAAGAACATGAACATGGTGATGTAGAGGCCCCACGACGTGCCGTTGTTCATGCCGGTCACGCCGAGGCCGCCCATGAGCTGGTAGATCCAGGCGGCGACTCCCACCGCCGTCAGCGCGCCGAGCACGCCGATTGCGGCTTTGGTTTTCGTAGAGGTTTGCATGGTTCGCACCTCCTCCTTAGTTGAAATAATGGACTTGCGGGCGGGTTCCCTGCTCGGGAAGCAGGACAGTGGCGCCCCGCTCGCGAACGACACGCGAGATCTCGCTCTCGGGATCGTCGAGGTCACCGAAGATACGCGCTTTGGCAAGGCAGCATTTCACGCACATGGGCTCGTCGCCGCGGTCGGTGCGCTCCTTGCAGAGCGTGCACTTCTCCACAACACCCTTTCCCCGCACCGGCACATCCCTGTCACCGTAGTTGAAGTCGGGGTCGCGCACCGGCTCGCTCCAGTTGAAGACACGCGCGTTGTACGGGCATGCCGCCATGCACATGCGGCAGCCGATGCACTTGTCGTAGTCGATCTCCACGCGGCCCTTGTCGTCCTTGTACGTGGCACCCGTGGGACACACGCGCAGGCATGCCGGGTTCTCGCAATGCTGGCAGGCAACGGGCAGATGCGAGCGGGAGACGTGGGGATACGTCCCCTGAACGCCCACCTCGAACTCGCAATCTTCGTTGAGCACGCGATTCCAAGCCATGCCCATGGGAACGTTGTTCTGCATCTTGCACGCCATGGCGCAGGTGTTGCACCCCGTGCAACGATCCAGGTTGATGGCAATAGCCAATCGCGTCATGAGGATCACCTATGCTTTCTTCACTTCGATAAGCGTGTCGTTGAAGGGAGTAACCCTCCCCTTGGCGAGCGCTTTTCCACGGGGGTTCGCAGCGTCGTTGGTAACGTTCTGCAAATCGCCGGCAGTCATATACTTGCTCCAAATGCCCTCGACGATGACCGTCGTCCCCGGACGCACCGCCTCGGTGGCAACACACGCGCATTGGAACGACCCACGATCGTTGAACGCCTCGATCACGTCACCGGACTCCAGGCCGCGCGCCTCCATGTCGACGGGGTTCATCTCGAGCGTCGGCTCGTAATGCTGGCGCAGCCACGAGGCGTCCATGAGGTTCTGGTGGATGAAGTATTTGGAGCGACGCTGCGTCATGACAAGCGGATATGTGTCCCGCAGGGGGTTGCCCTCGAACGCTTCATGAGGCGCTTCGTATTGGGGAAGAGCTTGGCCGTATTCCACCAGGTTCTCGTAGTACAGGTCGATCTTGCCCGATGTCGTCTTGTAGGTCTGGTTGCCGTAGCTGCGCGCGATATCCGGTTGGTTCTTCAGCGCGACCACGCCGTTGTGCGATACGACCTCGTCGAGGGTGATGCCGGCGAGCGCCTTGTCGATCGCCTTTTCCAACTGGAAGCGCGTCAGCTCTTCCTGACTCTCGGGAAGCGCATCCCCGTATCCCAGACGCTTGGCCATCTCGCGATCGATCCAGAAGTCCGTCTTGCTCTCGAACAAGGGGTCGAGCACCTTCTGCTGCAAGAGGACATGGCCGCGTAGAGCGCGCACGAAGCCGATTTCCTCGTCAACTTCGAAGTGGGAGCACACCGGCAAAACGATATCGGCCCAATCCACCGAAGGCGTATGCCAGATGTCCTGCACGACAACGAAATCGAGGGTCTTCGCCCACTCGTTCGTGCGATTCTGGTTGCCGGCGATCTGTTGGAACGCGCCGTTCTGCACCCACATGAAGCGGATGCCGCTCTTCTCGTCGCGGTAGTCGACGCTCGCTTTCGGCGCCGAGGCGGTCTTGCACTCCGTCGGCAACGGCCACGAGGCCAGCTTGCCCGTACCAAATATCTTTTGGTACGCGTTCACGTACGCGCCCGCTCCCCATCCGGGAATGCCGGTTCCGAACGAGCCGACGAGCGTAGCCAGCAGCACCGCCGCATGACCTGCGACGTCAGCATTGTAGAACTTCTCCCCACCTCCGAAGCCAAAGGAGAGGATCGAAGGGCCGTGGTTCGCATACTTATCGGTGATTTCGATGAGAACGTCTTCGCCTATGCCCGTCGTTTCGGCAGCCCAAGAGGATGTGTACTGCTTTTGGCCCTCTTTCAGCAGCTTGAAGACCGTGGCATACGTCTCTCCGTCGATGGTCGCCTCATATTCGAGCGCAGGGTTCACGCCTTCGGCATTGTAAGCAGCCAAGGATCCTGTAGCCTCGTCCCACACCATGAAAGGATTGTCGGAGCCGGACTGCTTGATATCGTCAACGGGATTCTTCCGCAGCAGCGACCCATCGGAACGCTTCACAAGGAACGGCATGCTCGTGTTGGCTTTCAGATACGGGGCGTTGTACCACTCGTTGTCCAAGATGATCGTGATCATGCCCAGGTAGAGAGCCGGATCGGTTCCCGCGACCATGGGAATCCATCGCGTGCTCTTCTCGGCGGTCGTGCAGAAGTTGGGATCGAGCGTGATGATCTCGGCTCCCGCCTCCTTTGCCTCGAAGAAGTAGCGCGCGGTTACCATGCACGTCTCCAGCATATTGCATCCCACGTTCAGGATGGTCTTGGCGTTCTTCCAATCGGTCACCTCGTTCGACGAGGCTCCCTGCTGACCCGATTCGGCGAGCGCTGGAGAGAAGCCATTGCCCAGCCCGATATCGATTCCGCGGTGGGGTTTTTCTTGGCCCTTGAGCAGCTTGGGGAGGAACGTGGTGAGCGAGTCAACGGCCGTTTGGATGGCAATGGCCTCCGGCCCGTATTTCTCCTGGGTCTCTTTAACCTTCTCGGCAATGGTGTCAAGCGCCTCGTCCCAGGTGATCTCGACGAACTCGCCCGCACCACGCTCGCCCACGCGCTTGAGCGGAACCTGCAGGCGCTCTTTGCTGTACGTATGCTGAATCTCGGAAATGCCCTTCAGGCAGATGGTTTCGTTGCGTTTGTCGGGCCATTCGTTCGGTTCGACCAAAACCATGCGCCCATCGCGAACCGTGCACTTCAGATGGCAGTTGCACTGGCAGTGGCGATAGTGGAACGTATACCCCACCCGCTCCTCCGGCTCGGCATGCGCCTGCGTCGGTGCGAGCCAGCTGTCGGCCGTGGTCATGCCGGCAGCTCCCGCAAGGCCCAGCGCGCCTGCCGCAGCGCCCGTTGCCTTGAGAAAACCCCTTCTCGTGAGCCCGCTTTGCGGGCTTCTGGTTCCTGACATGGATCCTCCTCGAAGATGTCGTCAAGATATCCCCGCTTTGCTTGCCAAGCGAGCTCGGCGCCCTAGCCGACAAGCCCCATGCGAGAATATCCCCCTGCTTCTCGTGAGAATTGGCCAAATTCCCTCGGCCTCACTATACGAAATTATCCTATGACAATCAATGATTGTCATAGGATAATTTTTGCTTGTCATTATACTATTTTGTGAATACTTTTTCGTGATTCCGCAGGTCATCTTCTTACTTTGTCGGCTTGAAACCGAAAGGGCGGCGAAGAATGCGCCACGCATGCCGGGGAATCGTCGAGACAGAAGCCCCGAATACCCGTCCGATGGACATCGCCCGGAAAACCCCTCGCCCAAGCGCCGCCTCAGACATCGGCCACCCTTTCGTGCAGCGGACGGAAGCCAAAACGGCAAAAAAGCATCAAATTCGGAAGAAGTCGCGTAGGCCGAGCAAGCACAGCGCGCACGACATCGCATAAGAGCGCTCTGCGAACAGGCAATATGCTGTATGAGCATGCCCGCCCCACCAGCCGCCCGCTGCGAAACTTCCGAATTCGATGCCCTTTTGCCACCAACGGCGCATCGAGCGTGCAGCGGGCGGGCGCGGGAAGCGCGATTCGCGGCGCGAGCAAGAGGCGAAACTCGAAGCGCAATCAGGATCGAGACCCCAAGCGGCCGACCAGAACGACCAAGCTCAACGCTCGTCGCCTTGGGCCATCACAAGCCCGACCCCTTCCCCAGCACATCCTTCGCCACGTCGCCCAGCACGTCGCCGAAGCCTTCGCTGAAGCTGCTGGGCACCACCACCGTGCCACCCGTTTCGCGCACGCTCTCGTACAAGAGGTGCATCGCACGCAGGCGCAGCGCGACGTCGTTCTTCGCATAGGTGTCGCCCATGTCGTCCATCATCTCGCAGATGTCCTGTTCGGCTTCCATGAGGATGATGCGGGCCTTCTTGCGCTGCTCGGCCTGGGCCTCCAGGCTCATGACGTCTTGCAGCTCCTTCGGCAGCAGGATGTCGCGGATCTCCACCGACAGGATGGTGATGCCCCAGGCGGCCACCTTCTCCTCCAGCGCGCGCTTGAGCTCGCGGTCGAGCTGCTCGCGGCGGATGGCGACCTCGGCGGCGCCTCCTCGGCCGATGGCGTCGCGCAGCGCCGTCTGGGCAGCCAGCTCCACGGCGCGCGTGAAGTCGCCCACCTCGGTGCAAGCGGCCTTCGCGTCCCAAACATGCCAGAACAAGACGGCGTTCACGTCGAGCGGCACGAGGTCGGCCGTGAGCGTTTCCTCGGCACCGAACGAGGTCACGCGCACGCGGCCGTCCACGCGCATGGTGTTCTGCTCGATAACGGGCCAGGTCCAGAACAGGCCCGGGCCCGACACGCGGTTGAACTTGCCCAGGCGAAGCACCACGACCTTCTCCCACTGCTGCGCGACGTGCACCGACATGGCGGCGAGCACGGCCACCACCAAGGCGGCAACCACCGCGCCGAGGCCGATGCCGTCGGCGAGGACCCATGCTGCGCCCAGCACGACGCAGAAGGACACGGCGAACACCACCACCGAGAACAGCAGCACGCCGGCGTTCGAGGCGCGCTCGCCCACGACCTCCGTGCTCGCATCGGGCACCACCTGGAACGACCGCCGATGGACGGGCGGCGGCGCCCCCTTGCCGGCGAATGCCGCCGTATCGGGCGCGAAGCCCTGCGCACCGCTTCTCCTTGCCAATGCCATCACGCTCCCGTCTGCGACGCGCGGCTAACGCAGCCCACGTCGATCTCCACGATACGGCCGCCTCCGGCCTCGCCGGCCGGCTCCTCCCCGGCCTCGCGCTTCATCTGCTTGATCTTGCGCGCCATGCACTTCTGCACGTCGTCGAGCGTCAGCCCCAAGTCGCGACACGACGCCACGCAATCGCCCAGGATGGCGTCGATCTCCTGGGCGTGCTCGTCGCCCACGTCGGCGTCGAGGCCACGCACGAACACGCCGCGCCCGCGCGTGGACTCCAGGTACCCGTCGGAAACCAGGCTCAGGTACGCCTTGTTCACCGTGTTGTAGTTGATGGATATCTCGGACGCCAAACCGCGCACCGTGGGCAGCTGGTCGCCCGGTTTGAAGTAGCCGGAGTTGATGAGGTGGATCAGCCGCTGCCGCAGCTGCACCCACAGAGGCACGTCGGTCGTGGTATCAACTTCGAACGGGAACATGTTCCTTTAGCCTTCTCTCCGTCAAGATGCCATCGCGAGCAGCGGATGCATGCCCGCCTCCACCACGCAGTACCGCATGGCGAGCCCGCCCGCCAGCACGCAAGCCGCCGCCACGAGGGCGATCGCCGGGCGCGGGCGCCGCAGCCGCGCCAGGACCACGTCGAGCGCGAACGGCACGGCGAGCCCCGCCAGCACGAACCCGCCCCAGAACAGCCAGGCTGCCTCGCCAGCCACCAGGACCTCGGCCGACGCCTCCAGCGCCTCGGCCGTGCGGCCGACCAGGAAGTCGCCGCCGATGCCCGCAAGCGCCGTGCCCGCGAACGCGGCCAGCACCGCCGCCTCCAGCACGATGACGGCGGCATCGACGGCAGCCAGCCGGCCGAGCACCGTGGCGAACGCGGATGCCGCACCGGTGAGCTGGGCCGCGGCCAGCACGAGCGCCATGCCGCACGACAGCGACGACAGCACGAACAGCGCCGGCAGCCACGGTGTGGCCCACAGCGGCACCGCGCTCAGGCTCTGCAGCAGCAGCCCCGTGTACAGCATGACTGCGAGCGCCGCCAACGCCAGCGCCGCCTGCAGCACCCGCACCGCCGCGAAGCGCCAGCGCCGCGCCAGGCCAGCCCAGGCAAGCCCCGCCAGCACGGCCAGCGCCGCGCAAACCACCAGCGACCAGGCGCCCACCGCCACATGCGAGAGCGCAGGGCTGGTGAGCAGCAGAAGCAGGCGGTCGGCACGGCCCACGTCTGCCAGCAGGCACACCATGCCCAGCGCGAGCGCCACGAGCGCCGCCGCATAGCCGGGAGCCAGCAACCTGCGGTAGGGCGCCGGGGGCCGCAGCACCGCGTGCGCGCCCGCCGGGCCGCGGCCGACGCCGCGCCCGCCGACACCCTGCATCGCAACGAGCTCGCGCGGCGCCAGCATCCCCAGCACGGCGAGCACGAGGCACGCGCCCGCGCCCGTCCCGCCCAGGAACAGGTAGCACACGATCAACGGACCGAGCATCGAGCCACCCCTTCCCTTTTCGGCCGTTGGGCACGCGCGTCAGACGCGCCGCGCAGCGAGCGCATGGCCCGCCGCCCAGGCATCCGACCGCGTACCGTGCACGCCGATGCGACGTGCGTCGAGCCCGTTCGTCGACGCTGCGCGATGCAAATTATCCTAAGACAATCATGGGACTATTGTAGGGCATTTTGAGCGACCGTGCCATGTGCGCATCGTGCGAAGGCCGGGCGACGCGCGCGTTGCAGAACGGCAGCGATGGACGCGGCGGGGTGACGTTCGCGTTAGACTGTCCGGGAAAACTGTCAAGCACGTGAGGGAAGGAGGACGTATGGAGTCCACCGTGTTCAAGAAAATGCATCTGGAAGAGGGCGCGAAGGGGGTCGCGCTGTACGCCCCGCCCGAGTTCCACGCCATGGCAGCCGGCCAGGAGCTGGTCG
>OLXW01001543.1_pt1 | contig 11439 bp, 10 predicted proteins | sample 1673551 | NCBI WGS metagenome assembly OLXW01 (sample SAMEA103958114, study PRJEB25191) | human gut metagenome | reverse complement strand
CAGGAGATCAAAGGTGTGAAACATCATATGGATGAGAGAGATCTGATCCAGGAAATTATCGAAGGAAGATAAAACATCTGTCTTTTGAAATATATAAAGAAACGAAGGAGAATTACAAACGTGGAAGCAAGAATTTCAGGAACAACAAAATTATTCGGATTGATTGGTTCACCGGTTTCACATTCCGCATCACCAGCAATGCAGAATTACGGTTTTCAGGCATGTGGAGTCGATGGAGCGTATCTTGCCTTTGATATTAAAGAAGAGGAAGTGCCAGAATTCGTAAAATCCATGCGTCTGTTAAATATTCAGGGATGTAATGTTACAATGCCAAATAAAACAGCAGCAGCTCAGAATATGGATGAATTATCACCAGCAGCAGAATTGATCGGTGCCGTTAACACAATTGTAAACAGAGACGGAAAATTATACGGACATATCACAGATGGTGAAGGTTTTGTTGCAAACTTAAAAGATCATGGAATCGGCGTTGAAGGAAAAGATATCGTAATCTTTGGAGCAGGTGGAGCAGCAACAGCGATTCAGGTACAGTGTGCATTAGATGGAGCAAAATCTATCACGATCTTTAACCCAAGAGATCCATTTTTCGAGAGAGCCCAGAAGATGGTAGAGAAGATCAAAGCTAAGGTACCAGAATGTCAGGTAGAATTATATGATCTCGATGCGAAAGATACAATGCGTGAAAAGATTGATGCAGCAGATATTTTAGTTAATGGAACATTACTTGGAATGAAACCAAAAGAAGATACAACAGTGATCTCAGATACAACAATGTTTCATGAAGGATTAGTTGTAGCTGATGTTGTATATAATCCAGAAGAGACAAAATTCTTAAGAGAAGCAAAAGAACATGGATGTATCACAGTTCCAGGAAAAGGAATGCTATTATGGCAGGGAGTTGCATCTTTCAAATTATTTACAGGGAAAGATATGCCAGTTGATGAAGTGAAAGAAAGATTCTTCCAGGGAGTATAAGATACATAGATCATATATGGAAACAAAAAGATCAGAAACTGTAATAAGCAGATTTCTGGTCTTTTTTTCTTATTGTCTTCATATACTTTATCAGTCTATAAAGGAGGAACTTATGGATCAGTTTAATGTATATAAGGATATGAAAGCAAGGACAAACGGAGAGATTTACATTGGTGTTGTTGGTCCGGTGCGAACAGGAAAGAGTACATTTATCAAACGTTTTATGAATCTAATGGTATTGCCAAATATCGAAGATGAAAACGACAGAAATCGTGCAAATGACGAACTTCCACAATCTTCAAGTGGTAAAACGATCATGACAACAGAACCGAAATTTGTTCCAAATGAAGCAGTATCAATAAAGACGGAAGAAGGAATCGAATTAAATGTCCGACTGATCGATTGTGTGGGATATATGGTGGAAGGCGCTACAGGACACATGGAAGGAGAAGAAGAGAGGCTTGTAAAAACACCTTGGTTTGATTATGAAATACCATTTACGAAAGCAGCGGCAATTGGAACAAAGAAAGTGATCACGGAACATTCAACGATCGGTGTAGTTGTAACTTGTGATGGTTCTTTTGGGGAAATTGCAGCAAAACAATATGAGCCAGCGGAAGAAGAAACGATCAAACAACTGAAAGCATTGAAAAAGCCATTTGTTGTTTTATTAAATACGATTCATCCATATTCAGAAAGCACAAAGCAGCTAGCGGCTGAAAAGGAAGAAAAATATCAGACAAAAGTGCTACCAATGAATTTAGAACAGATGAAAAAAGAGGATATTTATGAAATTATAAAGAGTGTGTTGATGGAATTTCCGATTTCATCAATTGGATTTTATGTTCCAAGATGGACAGAGATGTTAAAGAAAGATCATCCATTAAAAATGGAATTACTTCAAATGGCCAGAGATGTGATCACAGAAAAAACAACAATGAGAGACATTTATGAAGAACAAGAAAAAGAATATGAGTACATAACGGGGCAGAAACTAGAATCTGTTGCGATGGACAGTGGGGAAGTGGTCATCACAGTAAAAGTTGGGGATGTATATTATTATGAATTTTTAAGTGAAACAACAGGGATGGAGATTCGCAATGAATATGAATTTATCAAGATCATGGGAGAATTAGCAAAGAAAAAGAAAGAGTACGAAGAAGTTGGAGAAGCATTGGCGGCAGTAAAACAAAGAGGATATGGTGTTGTGACACCGACGAAAGAAGAAATTGTATTAGAAGAACCGCAGATTGTAAAACATGGAAGTAAATACGGAGTAAAAATTAAGGCAAGTGCACCTTCTATTCACATGATCCGTGCAAATATTTCAACGGAGATCGCTCCGATCGTTGGGGAAGAATATCAGGCAAAAGATCTGATGGACTATATTGAGCAGGGATCGAATCAGCCAGGGGAAAGTATGTGGGATGTCAATATTTTTGGAAAGACGTTAGAACAGCTGGTTGGAGACGGTATGCAGACGAAGGCATTAAAAATGACAGATGAGAGTCAGCAAAAGCTTCAGGATACAATGGAAAAGATCATAAATGAAAGTAATGGCGGTCTTGTCTGTATCATTATCTAAGAACAATTGACAAACGGATGGAAAAAGAATATACTTTGATAGACAAAGTGTTTTTGATCTGTCATTTATGAGTACAGATCAAGAAGAGAAAAAAAGAAGCGATTAAGATAAGTGGAGTAGTTATGTCTGTAAAAATATTAGGAACAGGAAGTTTTCTTCCAGAAAAATCAGTGAGCAACGATGACCTTTCCAAAGTGATGGATACAAGTGATGAATGGATTTCATCCAGGACAGGGATTCGCAGCAGGCACATTTCGATTGAAGATACAACATCAACGATGGCAGTGAAAGCTGCAGAGAAAGCATTAGAAGATGCAGGAATCAGTGCGGAAGAATTAGATCATATTTTCGTTGCAACATTATCAGGAGATTATGCAACACCAAGTACGGCTTGTCAGGTACAGAAAGGAATCGGAGCTGTCAATGCAGTCTGTATGGATATTAATGCAGCATGTTCAGGATTCGTTTTTGGATTAAATACAGCAGTTGCATATGCGAGAGCAGGAATGGGTAAGAAGATGATGATCATTGGGGTTGAGACACTTTCTAAGATTCTTGACTGGAGTGACCGCAGTACTTGTGTATTATTTGGAGATGGTGCAGGATGCGCGATCGTGGAAGCGGATGAAGAAAGAGAAATCTTTATCGATGCAGGATCTGATGGAGCACGAGGAGATGTTTTAACATGTGAAGAAAGACATTTAAACAATCTCTTAGTAAAGGATGATTCTTCAATGCAACAGGTTGCCATGGATGGGCAGGAAGTATTCAAATTTGCAGCACGTATGGTACCAAAGAGTATTAACAAAGTCCTTGATGAAGCAGGCGTTTCCAAAGAAGAAATCAAATATTTTGTATTACATCAGGCTAACAAAAGGATCATTGAAGCAGCAGCGAGAAGATTGAAGCAGCCAATTGAAAAGTTCCCGATGAATATAGACCGTTGTGCGAATACTTCATCAGCAACGATTCCGATTCTTTTAGATGAGATCAATCAAAAAGGAATGCTAAACCGAGGAGATAAGATTGTTTTAAGTGGTTTTGGCGGAGGACTTACTTGGGGTTCTGTTTATCTTACATGGTAAGAAGCAAACAAATACGATACAAATGAAGATAAAAATAGTCAGCTTTCATATAAGATGATAGGAGTTGACTATTTTTTTATTGCATAGGAAATTTCAATGAAATAAAAAATATGAAGTAAGAAGAAAGAATCCTGTAATACAAGATTCTTTTTGAAGTTAAAATATGATATAATGAGTGGATAAGTACAGGAGGGAATTCATGGAATTACAGTTATGGAGAGAAATGCTCACCCCATATGAGCTGGCAGTTGATGAACTTGTGTTAAAGTTTCGACATATTATAAGAGAATACAGAAATGTCGGAAGATATTCACCGATCGAGCAAGTCGATGGACGTGTAAAATCTATCTCAAGTATTTTGGATAAGATGCAGAGAAAGAAGATCAATGTCAATGATGTAGAAAAAGAACTGGAAGATATTGCGGGAATACGTTTGATCTGTCAGTTTGTGGAAGACATTGATCGTGTATTAGAGATCATAGAGAGTCGTTCTGATATGGAGATCAAGAGCCACAAAGACTATATTTCACATTCCAAAGACAGCGGATATCGAAGCTATCATGTGATCATCTATTATGAAGTGAATACGATTTATGGGAAGAAGCGGATACAGGCAGAGATACAGATCCGTACACTTGCGATGAATTTCTGGGCAACCGTGGAACATTCTTTACAGTATAAGTATAAAGGGGATATTCCACAGCATGTGACAGATAAATTATTAGTTGCATCAGATGCGATCGATGTCTTAGATCATGAGATGTCAACAGTTCGTGATGAGATCATGGATGCACAGGATTCATTCCGTAAGAAGTCAAATCTTGTATCTGAGATCCTTCATACGATGCAGAATTTATATAAAGTTGCGAATCGTCATGAAGTATTAAAGATTCAGGATGAATTTTATAAAATATATGAGACAGGAGATATGGAACGCTTAGAGCATTTTAATAAACAGTTGGATATTATTGCAGAAGGATATCGTGCTCAGAGCATTTCTTAAGAAGAATATGAAATTACCAGAATTATTTGAAGAGAAGATGAGACGTCTATTGGGCGAGGATTTTTCGGAATATGAGAAGCATTTAGATGATCCTGCATATTATGGGATCAGAGTCAATACACTAAAGATCTCAGTGGAAGACTTTTTGAAGATCTGTCCGTTTCATGTGACGAAAGTGCCTTGGACAGATAATGGATTTTATGTAGACAGGGAAGAAAAACCATCAAAACATCCATATTATCATGCTGGATTATATTATATACAGGAACCAAGTGCGATGACACCAGCTTCCTACCTGCCCGTAGAACCGGGAGACCGTGTGCTTGATCTGTGTGGGGCACCAGGTGGAAAGTCTACAGAACTTGGAGCAAAGTTAATGGGAGAAGGATTACTGGTATCGAATGATGTCAGTATCTCAAGAACGAAAGCTCTGATCCGCAATATCGAGATGTTTGGCATCCGTAATGATATGATCCTTTGTACGGAAGCCAAATATTTAGTACCATCAATGACAGGATTTTTTAATAAGATCCTAATTGATGCTCCATGTTCTGGAGAAGGAATGTTTCGAAAGGGGAATAATGAGATCAAGAACTGGCAGCAGAAAGGAAGCGAACCTTATGCAAAATTACAGCGAGAGATCGTTGATGATGCGATCAAGCTATTAGCGCCAGGTGGTATGCTGCTTTATTCTACCTGCACATTTTCACCCGAAGAAAATGAACAGGTGATCGAATATCTCTTAGAGAAGAATGAAGATCTTTCTCTTGTGCCAATGAAGATGTGTGAAGGATTTGACCACGGACACCCAGAATGGACTTTGACAGGAAGAGAAGACATCAAACAATGCATTCGATTATGGCCACATAAGATCAAAGGAGAAGGACATTTTCTTGCCTTATTGAAGAAAGCAGACGGAGAACAGCCAACATTCAAATACGAAAAGATTAAGAAAGTAAAACTGACACCAGAGACAGAAGAATTCTTCAAAAACTGTAAGATGGATATTGACTGGAGTCATGTTAGAGAACATCAAGGAAAATTGTTTTACCTAAAAGAAGATATTCCAGAGATGAAGAAAGTAAGAGTTCTAAGGAAAGGTCTTTATCTAGGAGAGATGAAAAAAGGAAGATTCGAACCGAGTCAGTCATTTGCAGTAGCGTTGGCGGCCAATGAGTATGAACCATATCTTTCGTTTGACATCAACGATGAGAATACGGTCAAATATTTAAAATGTGAGACATTAGACGTAGATACAAATACCGAAGGAATTCATCTGGTTGGAACAAATGAATTTCCATTAGGATGGGCGAAGATTAAAAAAGGACGACTGAAGAATAAGTATTCTTCCAGCTGGAGATGGTTATAATGGCAAAGAAAACCAGATTAGACAAATTTTTGTGTGACAGTTTAAATATGACAAGAAAAGAAGCGAAAGAGTCTGTCAAAAAGGGTAAAGTTGTGGTTAATGGAGAAGCAATCAAGAAACCAGAATATAAGGTGGATGCAGAACAAGATCAGGTAGAATTTGACCACAAACTGATTCAGTTTGAACAGTTCCATTATCTGATGTTACATAAACCACAAGGGGTTGTATCTGCAACGAAGGATCATCATGATCAGACTGTACTCGATCTGATCCATGAAGATTATAAAGACAGATTGTTCCCCGTAGGAAGATTGGATAAAGATACAGAAGGATTATTATTATTAACGGATGATGGAATGCTGGCACATGAAATTCTTTCGCCAAGAAAACATGTGGATAAAGTATATTTTGCAAAAGTTTCAGGGCAGTTTGGCGAAAATGAGATCGCCAGATTCAAAGAAGGTCTGGATATTGGCAATGGCGAAAGATCAAAACAAGCAAGACTTCAGATCCTTAAAGCAGATGTACAAGAATCAGAGGTTCTGATTACGATCATGGAAGGGAAATTTCATCAGGTAAAACGGATGGTAAAAGCTGTTGGAAGTGAAGTGTTATATTTAAAAAGGCTGTCAATGGGATCATTAAAATTGGATGAAGAGTTAAAGCTTGGAGAATACCGAAGATTAACGAAGGCAGAGTTACAAGAACTAAAGGAGCATAGGAGATAAATGTTAGAGAATAAAAAAGCAGTAATCTTTGATCTTGATGGGACATTAGTTGATTCCATGTGGATCTGGAGAGAGATTGATATTCGCTTTTTGGGAAAATATGGATTGGAAGTTCCGCAAGGGTTAAATGATAAATTAGAGGGATATAGTTTTCATGAAACAGCAGTTTATTTTAAGGAACATTTTCCGTTGCCGCTTACGATCGAAGAGATCATGGGAACATGGAATCGTATGGCTTCCGAAATCTATATCAATGAAATTCGTTTAAAAGAGGGCGTGAAAGAATTTATTGAGTTGTTAAAAAAACAGAATATGAAACTTGGAATCGCAACAAGCAATTCAAGAAAGCTGGCGAAAGATTGTTTAAGATCCAATGGGATTTTGGATGCATTTGATTATATCTGCACGTCCGATGAAGTTCCAAGAAGTAAGCCGGAACCGGATGTTTATTTGCATGCAGCAAAGATGATCGATACCAGACCAAAGGATGCATTGGTCTTTGAAGATATTCCATATGGGATTTTGGCAGGGAAACGTGCAGGAATGGAAGTGTGTGCAGTGAAAGATCCATATTCTCAAGGATCAGTGAAAGAAAAGAAAGAAATTGCAGATTATTATATTAATACATATTATGACATACTAGATGGAACCTATGAGGTATTAAAGAAATAACAGATGCCAGGAGAAAGGATGATCATATGAGAAATATCGCATTGGTAACCGGAGCATCTTCCGGAATGGGAAAAGAATTTGTCCGTGAGATCTCGAAGAAATACAAGGGGCTTGATGAGATCTGGGTCGTTGCCAGACGAAGAGAGCGGCTAAGAGAACTAAGAAAAGAAATCATTGGAACAAGAGTGAGGATTCTTCCATTAGATCTTATGGAGCAAGAAAGCTTTGAACGTCTTAAAATGGTTCTTGCAAAAGAACAGCCAGTTGTAAGAATTTTAGTGAATGCTTCTGGATATGGGATTTCGGGGTCTTTTGAACATCAGACAGAGGAAGATGCGGCAGGAATGATCCATTTAAACTGTGAAGCATTAACAAGAATTACATATCTTGTATTGCCATATTTAAGAAGAGGATCTTTTATTTATCAGATGGCATCTTCTGCGGGATTTGCTCCGCAGCCGAATTTCACAGTTTATGCAGCAACCAAAGCATATGTGAAAAGTTTCTCTATTGCATTGCGGCAGGAGCTGTCCTATCAAGGGATCAGGGTGATCGCAGTATGTCCAGGGCCAGTAAAAACAGAGTTTTTTGACCGTGCATATGAACAGGAAGAGATGAAATTTTATAAGAAATTCGTAATGGCAGATCCAAAGAAAGTTGTAAGAAAAGCAATCCGTGATGCGAGAAAAAATAAAGCAGTATCTGTTTATGGAATGACGATGAAAGTAACTAGGGTTATCTGCAAGCTTCTTCCTGGAAGATGGATCGCAAAAATCATGGGTAAATAAGGATATAAAATGAGAGAATTAAACATAACGACAAGAGAAGAAGGACAGAGATTAGATAAGATTCTTTCGAAATATTTAAATAAAGCTCCAAAGAGTTTTGTATACAAGATGCTTCGAAAGAAAAATATCAAGTTAAACGGCAAAAAAGCAACGGGAAATGAGAAATTATCTCAAGGAGATCAGGTGTGTATTTATCTTGCAGAAGATACGATCAACAAGTTCCGTGAAGAAGTTAAAGCAGGAAAGCAAAAGATCAAACTTGATGTTTTATATGAAGATGAGAATGTCATTATGGTCAATAAACCATGGGGAATTTTGTCACAGAAATCAAAACCAGAGGATATTTCCATCAATGACCAGATCATCCCATATGCAGTGAACCAAGGGTTGATCAGTGAAAAGGAATTGCAGGTAGTAAAACCATCGATTTGTAACCGATTGGACCGCAATACAACAGGAATCATCATTTGTGGGATTTCTATAGAAGGATTACAGACGATGGCAGAAATGCTAAAACATCGTGATATGGAAAAATACTATCTTTGCATCGTAAAAGGAAAACTTGAAAGAACACAAAAAGTCAGTGCTTATTTAAAGAAAGATGAAAAAACAAACAAGGTAAAGGTATCAAAACAGGAGATCGCAGGAGCAAGCCATATTGAGACAGCTTATGAGCCAGTGATATCAAATGATGAATTTACACTATTGAAAGTCGAACTGATCACAGGAAAGACCCATCAGATCCGAGCGCATCTTGCAAGTATTGGACATCCGTTGATCGGAGATTTTAAATATGGCGATAAAAAGATCAATCAGGAGATGAAACAGAGATTTGGATTAAAAGATCAGCTGCTTCATTGTACAGAGATTGTTTTTCCACGAGATATGAAAATGTGCAAAAATTTATCCGGAAAGAAAATTCAAGCACCACTTCCGAAGCGATTTGATATGATTAAAAATGACTTGTTTGGGAGAGCATAGTCATGGCAGAAGATAAATGGAATGTAAAGGGACTTCGAGGATCGGTCCTTGAAGAGTTGATCAACTATACGAATGAAAAATACAGGCAACAGAAACTTGCTCTTGTGCAGAAAATACCGACATCGATCAAGCCAGTCAGATTTGATAAGACAAAACGTCATATTACGCTTGCTTATTTTGATCAGAAGAGTACTGTTGATTATATTGGGGTTGTGCAAGGAATTCCTATTTGTTTTGATGCAAAAGAATGTGCAAAAGACATATTTCCACTTCAGAATATTCATGAACATCAGGTAGAGTTTATGAAGAACTTTGAAAAACAGCAGGGAATCGCATTTATCCTGATCTACTATTCTTCCAGAAATATCTTATATTATATGCGTTTTGAAGAACTGTATAAGTTTTGGATGCGGGCGCAGAACGGGGGTCGAAAGAGCTTCCGTTTTGATGAGCTGGATGAGCGCTTTTTTATGAAATTTTTCCGTGGATGCTATGTTCCGTATCTGGATGCACTGAATCTTGATCTGGAACTTCGGGATGAACTTGACAAAACAGGTGAAACTGCGTATAATGCAAAGTGATTTTTTAACATGGTAGCACACTAAAGTACCAAAAAGAACATTACTACTTGGAGGACATATGAAGAAGAAATTACACACTCCGGAGGGAGTACGGGATATATATAACGTAGAATGTGGTAAGAAACTTGCGTTGGAAAGCAGATTGAAAAAAGTATTTCATTTATATGGATATCATGATATCCAGACTCCGACGATCGAATATTTTGATGTGTTCCGTGAAGAGATCGGAACGACACCGGCTAATGATCTTTATAAATTCTTTGATAAAGACGGAAACACACTGGTATTAAGACCGGATATCACACCGTCGATTGCAAGAGCATCGGCAACGTTGTTTAAAGATGAGAATCTTCCGATCCGTCTGTGCTATACAGGGAATACATTCGTGAATCATTCCAGCTATCAGGGACGTTTAAGAGAGACAACGCAGATGGGTGCGGAATTTGTCGGAGATGATTCAGTAGAAGCAGATGCAGAGATGCTTGCCCTGGTGATCGAATCAATGCTGACGATCGGCTTGAAAGAATTCCAGCTCTGCGTCGGCAATGTTGATTTCTTCCAGAGCCTGATCGAAGATGCAAGTCTGGATGAAGAGGCAGAAGAAAGGGTCAGAGAGCTGATCGGCAACCGTAACTACTTCGGTGTAGAAGAATTTCTGGACAGTATTCAGGCAAAGAGAAGCTCCAAAGAAGCATTTTCAGCATTGAATGAACTGATCGGAGGAATTGATATCCTGGAAAAAGCGGAAAACCTTGCGCCGAATTCCAAAGGTGTGATGGCAATCAGACGCCTGGAGAAGATATACCACATCCTGCGCTATTACGGAGTGGAAAAATTTGTCACTTTTGACCTGAGTATGACAGGAACCTATGGATATTATACAGGAATCGTGTTCCGTGGTTATACTTACGGAACCGGGGATGCAGTTGTAAAGGGCGGACGTTATGACCATCTGATCGAAAAGTTCGGTAAGAAATCACCATCTATCGGTTTTGCGATTGTAATTGATGAACTGGTGAGTGCACTGACCCGTCAGAAGATCCGCATCGTATATCCAAGAAAGAATACGATCATCATATATGCGGAAGGAAGACAGCTTGAAGCAATCCGCCTTGCGAAGGATTTCCGTAGAAAAGCCAAGAATGCAGAACTTCTGAAGAAGGATGAAAACAGTGGATTGGAAGATTATATCCGTTACGGAAATGATTATTATGCCGGAAGTCTGGTATATATCGAGGAGACCGGAGAAGTAACGATGGTCAATCTCGTTACCGGAGAGCAGAAGATCGTGAATAGTACAGATAGGAGTTAGACATTATGAGATACCTGACATTTGCCCTGGGAAAAGGACGTCTGGCAAAACAGACATTAGAATTATTTGAGAAAATCGGGATTACCTGTGAAGAGATGAAAGATAAAGATTCCAGGAAGCTGATTTTCACCAATGAAGAATTGAAACTCCGTTTCTTTCTTGCAAAAGGACCGGATGTTCCGACATATGTAGAATATGGCGCAGCGGATATCGGAGTCGTTGGAAAAGATACAATCCTGGAAGAAGGACGTAAGGTACATGAAGTACTGGATCTTGGATATGGAAAATGTAAGATGTGTGTATGCGGATACAAAGATGCCGCACCACTTCTGCAGCATC
>OLXW01001510.1_pt1 | contig 11751 bp, 9 predicted proteins | sample 1673551 | NCBI WGS metagenome assembly OLXW01 (sample SAMEA103958114, study PRJEB25191) | human gut metagenome | reverse complement strand
GCGACTAAAGTCACAAATATAGGGTATCGGCTCTCTTTGGAAGCGTCTCCTTTGCTGTGCAAATCAGGATTTAATAACTCTTATATGGTTTTTCCATCAATTTCACTACTTCATACAGCAACATTGTTGCTGCACCAGTTCCACCCTTAGAGTAAATCTCAGTATCTTCATCAGATTCCGATGTTCCAGCAATATCAAGATGTACCCAAGGTTTTTTCTCAACGAATTCACCTAAGAATCTTGCAGCGGCAGTTGCACCACATTTTTTACCACAGTTAGCGATATCTGCTACAGTAGATGCGTTCAGATTATCATATTCTTCATCGCCCATTGGGAGTCTCCAGATATTTTCTCCTGCAAGGATGGATGCCTGGACAATCTTGGACATAAGTTCGTCGCTGTTACTGAAAGCACCAGTGTAGCGGTCACCGAGGGCAACAACACAGGCTCCAGTTAAAGTTGCTACGTCAATTAATGTTGTAGCTCCACATTCACGGATTGCGTAAGTAATGGCATCAATAAGTGCCATACGGCCTTCAGCATCAGTGTTAACAACTTCGATGTATTTGCCATTCATAGACTTAACGATATCGCCCGGTTTCATTGCCTTGCCGGAAATCATATTTTCACAGGCAGGAATAACTGCGGTTACGTTAATGCCAAGTTTCGCCTCTGCGATTGCACCCATAGCAGCGATAACTGCGGCTGCGCCGCCCATGTCACCATGCATGCCTTTCATGGCATTGCCAGGCTTTAAATTATATCCGCCGGAGTCAAAGCAAAGACCTTTTCCAATTAAAGCAATCTTTTCATCGTCTGTAACACGGCCGTTATATTCCATAACGATAAACTTAGCGGACTGTTTAGAACCACGGGCAACTGCCAGGTAGGAATTCATGCCGAGTGCTTCGCAATCCTGCTTTTCAAGAATTGTGCATTTGATATTGTTCTTTTCGCAGATTTCCTTTGCCTTAGCTGCGAGAGCTGCAGGAGTCATCACGTTCGCTGGTTCATTTACCAGGTCACGGGCTGTTGTAACGGCTTTTGCCATCATTCTTGTGTACTGCTCTTCCTTTTTAAAGGATGCAGAATCAATTCCTGTCAGAATTCCAAGATGCAGCTCTGGAGATTCTGGCTTATCAGAAATGTATTTGTCAAAAGAGTAATCTGCGAGGAGAAGTCCCTTCATAGCAGAACTTAACCAGTAGGAAACATCTTCTCCGATTGCGGTCATAAGAAGGTTCTTTCCGTGGAAACGCTTTGCTTCCTTCATAGCCTGACCGAACTGTAACTGAAATCTTCTTGGAGTTGCCTTCTCAGGAATACCAATGAAAATCAGGTTATAATAAGGCTGTCCCTGATAAGAAAAATCCTTTCCTCGGAGACCGTATACCTTGCTTCCTCCAACGAGACCATCGGCCTGAAGACTTTCAAAAATCTCGCTAACTTTTCCAAGCTCGATACTCAGACGATTTTTATGATTGTATGTGACGAGCAATGTATCAAATTCGTAGTCCTCCAGATCTACGAGACGTTGTATTTGCATAAATGATACGCTCCTTTCTAAAAAATATTTTTATTTAAATAATTATAAGTTGCATTAAAATCGGGAAAAGTGCATACTATCCCCGATTATAATATGTAATATATATACGTTTTAGTGCATATATTCTTCAGCGTATATACAGTTATTTATAGTATAGCACAGTCAAATATTTTAAAACAGAAAAAACTTGTACACATTACATAAAATTTTGGTGGTAAGAGACACGGTTTTTGCGTAAACTACTTATAAACAGGGTAAAATCTTGTCAGAATAAGTTGTAGTTAAATAAAAAGTGTTTGAAAAACCATTCCCACAATCTGCACGCCCCAATTTGCGGTATATTTTGCCTTCATTCAGTTGACGTAGCCCACTACGCCGCCCTCATTCAGGCAAAATCTCCCACAAATTGTAACGCACATCTTGCAGAAAGCATTTTTCAAACACGCTCTAGTATACTTCATCTGTGATGAATTTGACAAAACAAATTTTTTTCTATATAATAATTAACAAAGCTAACTAACATTGTTAACCAGGAAAGAATAGGTGATAGAATGAATGAATACTCAATGATGACACAGGAACTGCAGAATCTGGCTGCACTTTCTATGGAACACGGACAGATTCCTTCAGGCCTGTATGACCAGTACCATGTACTGCGAGGTCTCCGTGATGTGAACGGTAAAGGCGTGCTGGCAGGACTTACGGATATTTCCACCATCACCTCTTCCAAAGAAGTTGATGGAAAGATGGTTCCCTGCGATGGAGAGCTGCGCTATCGCGGCTACGACATTCACGATTTAGTAGACGGATTTGTAGCAGAGCAGAGATTTGGCTATGAAGAAGTGGCCTATCTGCTTATTTTTGGACGTTTGCCACAGAAGCAGGAATTACAGGAATTCCAGAATCTTCTTGGAAGTTATCGTACATTGCCGACGAACTTTGTGCGAGACGTTATTATGAAAGCACCAGGTAAGGACATGATGAATACACTGCAGCGAGGCGTACTGACATTATACGGTTATGACGATATGGCAGATGACATTTCCATACCGAACGTACTGCGCCAGTGCTTACAGCTTACAAGTACTGTGCCGTTACTCGCAGTTTATGGTTATCAGGCATATAATCATTATGTAGAAGGCAAGAGTTTTTACATTCATTCTCCGAAGCAGGAACTTTCCACGGCGGAGAATATTTTGCGTATGCTTCGCCCAAATAAAAAGTATACACCACTTGAAGCAAGAGTTTTAGATATTGCCCTCGTACTTCACATGGATCACGGCGGTGGTAACAACTCGACATTTACCAATCATGTAGTAACTTCCTCTGGAACAGATACTTACTCCGCTATGGCAGCATCTCTTGGCTCACTCAAAGGGCCAAAACACGGTGGAGCAAATATCAAAGTTGTTCATATGTTTGATGAGATGAAGCAGGAAGTGAAGGATTGGAAAGACGAAGACGAGATTAAAAATTACTTGCTGAAGCTTCTCAATAAGGAAGCCTTTGATCACAGCGGATTAATTTATGGAATGGGACATGCCGTTTATTCTATCTCTGACCCAAGAGCGAGAATCTTCAAGGGATTCCTTGACAAACTCGCGAGGGAAAAAGGTTACGATGAAGAATTTGAGTTCTATGACAGAGTAGAAAAACTCGCCGTCGAAACCATTCAGGAAAAACGCCGTATCTATAAAGGTGTAAGTGCCAATATCGACTTTTACAGCGGATTCATGTATAGGATCTTAGGGCTGCCAGACCAGTTATTCACCCCGATGTTTGCCGTGGCACGTATGGTCGGCTGGAGCGCACACCGTTTAGAAGAGTTAATGAACTGCGATAAGATTATCCGTCCAGCATACCAGAGTGTGGCTATGGATAAGGAATATGTTCCAATGAAGGATAGAATTATCGTGGAATAGTAAAGAGAATTTTAAAATAAAGCTATTTTTGGGAGGAAAATAACAAAAATATGAAAGCGAAAGACACAGGGAGTTCTGACTGGCCAGAAGGCGAGCCGTCAGCAGAACAAAAAGTGACTTTAGAGGACTACCAGCAACTAATCATCCAAATGCGAAAGGCCAATGTACAGTTTCAGCAAATGTGTAACATTCCATCAGGAGAACTGACAATGTTACTCACCCTGCGCCACCTGTTACTGGCAAAGGAATTTGTCATTCCGTCAGATATTGGGGATGCGATGAAGCTGTCAAGGCCAGCTGTATCCCGAATGCTCCATAATTTAGAGCGTAAAGGATATCTGGAAATGAAAAGCAGCGAAGAAGATCACCGCTACGTCAAGGTACAGTTCACCCAGACTGGAAAAGAACTTATCATCGAGGAATTTGAAAAATGCTGTAAGCTCTTAGAGAGGGTAAAAGAGCGAATGGGAGAAAAGGACATGTATAAGTTTCTCTATTATTACAGCCAGTTTTGCACGATTTTAGTAGATGAGATTTTTTGAGTGTCTCTGACAGGAGAAGCAGCTTAATTCATTAGCATTTAAACACCTTCTAATGCTAATGGATTAAGCTGCTTTTTTCTGGCTTTGGAGCCACTCAAAAAGGGTATCTTCTCGGGGCAGGCATTATTCTTCGTATGAGCGAAAATGGCTTTGGAGCCATTCAAAAAAGGGTATCTTCTCCCGTTAGGAGCGTTTCCCCCCTGCCTGCGGCAATCAGAATTCCTCCAGCTTCTTTAGCAATGCCATTTCCCCTGAAACCTTATACTTCGCACAGAACCGACATAATGCAAAGAGAACTTCCCCCAGCTTCTCTGACAATTCCTCATCACTGCTGAATTTTTTCTCTGGATCTTCCCCAGCGGTGCCGAGCTGTAAATTCACAACAGAAGTTAGCAGGTCTTTAAAGACATCTTCATCCTCCGTGGAAAACATTCCAGCGGCGGCAGCCTTTTTCGCGATCTTCTGGCCGCGGATGAGGGCAGGGAAACTTTCTGGAACAAGGGCTATCTCTTCTTTTAAAGAGGTCTGTTTATGTCCTTCTTCCTGAGATTTTAACTTCTCCCAGTCGGCCTGCTGCTGTTCTACACTATCATAATGGCGGCCAGCAAATACATGAGGGTGACGGTGGATCATCTTGCGGGCGATGCCATCGATAACATCTTCGATAGCAAATTCGCCATTATCTTCAGCAACCTGGGATTGCAAAAGTACCTGAAATAAAAGGTCACCAAGTTCTTCTTTTAAATTAGCGCAGTCGCCAGTCTTAGTGAGGTCAGTTACTGCCTGATTCACTTCGTAGGCTTCCTCTAATGTATATAACTTAAGAGATTCATGCGTCTGTGACTTATCCCACGGACAGCCATTCTCTCCGCGAAGTGTGGCAACAATCGCCTGTAATTCCTGAAAATTAAACTTTTTATCCATTATAAATGCTCCTCCTTCAAACAGAATAAAATGGAAAATAATCTTTAATAATATGTGGTCAATATTCAGCTATCCAATTACATTTCAAGTTGAAATGTAATATTGTCTCAATATCTATAAAATCTTTGTATCAAGTAAATACAAATAAAATATAAGTAGAATGCGGCTGGAATTACTATCATGCAGAAGTAATTCTTAAATATGCAAAACTATGCAAAAGACTATTGTAAAAATATGTTATTTGATTTATTATATCAGTAAGTCACGAAAAAATCTACATCAAAAAGAAAGAAGGTTTAGGATTAATGAACAACTTTGGACGGGCAGTACTGGCAGTGGGGTTAAGTGCAGTCATGACATTTACAGGTCCGGAATGCTTTTTTCAGTCAGGGGTAGAACCTATAAGTGTTTATGCAGCAGAGGAGAAGGCTGTGCAGAGCAAGATAGCAGGAGATAATTCTGAAGAAGGCGAGAGCACGACAGAAGTGACAACAGAGAAGAAAGAAGAGAGTACGACAGCAACGGAAAGTCAGGAGAGCCAGACTTCTTCCGAAAGGGATACAAGCAGCGGTAATACAGAGCATTCGCAGACAGAACATACAACAGAAAGTACGAAGAGGAATACGTCTGGTACATCTGGTAATACAGATCAGGCAGAAGATACATCCGGAAATTCCTCTCATAGTAACGAAGAAGGAACAACTCAGAAGAAGGCGAAGAAGGACATTTCCTCAAGAGAAGATGCAGAGATTCGTACAAAGGCGATTAAGAAGATTACGGATCAGTTAGCAGAGGAAGACGCACCGGACGGAAGCGATAAAACGAGTACATTTATCCCGAAGATTTATAATGATACCCGTCTGGCTATGAAGAATAATAAGGAATACATTGCGGGATATGTATATTTTAATCAGACAGATAGTGCCTGGAATCAGAATGGCTACTGTATCGCTAAGGCTGGATGTGGTCCGACTTCCATGGCAGTAGTAATCACATCTCTTACAGGTAAGTGGGTAACTCCATTGGATACAGCCATCTGGGGCTATCAGCATGGCTTTTACTCAAGAGCAGGTTCGGCACATGAGATGATTCCTGCGATGGCAGCGGCTTATGGACTGAAGTGTCAGGGAGCAGGAACCGATTATAATGCGATTAAAAAGGCATTAAAAGAAGGCAAGCCAGTAGTGTGCCTTATGGGGTCTGGATATTTTACCCGAGGCGGGCATTTTATGGTACTGGTAGCAATTGATAAGAACGATTGCGTAACAGTAGCCGATGTCGGAAGCAGGGCGCGTTCCGCTTACAAGTACAGACTGTCAGATGTAATCGCACAGTCAAAAGGTGCCAGTGCAGGCGGTCCATTCTGGATTATGTCCTATGATAAGGAGAGTAAGTCTGCGCTTCAGGAGAAACAGGCGATTAAGGATTATACAGAAGAAGATATGGCAGAAGATTTTGCTGATGTTTCCTACATGAAAGTAAAGGGAAATCTTCCAGAAGTACTCCAGGAAGAGAAGGCAGATGTTTCTATGAAAAAGGTAGTATCTATTCTTAAGATGTCAACTGGTAAGAGCCTTTTAGATACAATCGGAGCAGGTAAAGGAACCGCATTGGCAGGCACTTCTAATGCGGGAAGTTCTGTACTTTCGCCAGTGAGCCAGAATAGCCAGGTTATTGTGGTGAACACAGATGCGAGTAATAAGAAAGCAGGTAGCCAGAGTGGAAGTACAGCACTTGCAGGAAGTGCTGCAGATACAGTGAGCCAGGGTCAGTCTGCGAAGAAGTCACAGAATCTGGCGCTCACACTGAAGCAGGATATCGCAAGAAGGCAGTGGGAGAAAAAGATTGATTTAAGCTGGATGGACAACTATATGCAGGGAACTTTGGAAAAATAATCTGTAAATTGAGGCGTGCAGGTTGTAGGAATGATTTTTCAAACACACTTTAAGCTAATGAACAAATAAGTTGTGATAATTTAAAATAATGGACAAAGAATTATGAGAAAGATTAATTACAGAATTACAGTTAATATAACACAGAAGACGATGAAGCTTGGATTTCGCGCAAAGATGCCGGACGAGATGCAGGGAAAGCGCATCCGCGTGCAGGCTGTATTTACCCAGAGACAGGTAGAACGTCGTTTTCCGATGGAAGTAGTAATAGAAGAAGGAGAAGTTGGTGACCAGATTCGCGCAGATGCAGAGATACTGCTGCCATATGTATTTTACAGTCCGCCACGCCATAAGGTGAATGTTATTTTTACGCTTTGGTGTGGAGCGGAAGAGATTTGCTTAGATGACCAGCCATTTCCAGTGCAAAAGGAACTATTTGCCAGAGCGGAGATTGTCCGCAAGAGGAATCTGTTCAAGTTTGGACTTTGCTCTCTTGGACTGCCATTTTTACTGGTCAGAGATTATTTTAAGGAAGACAAGAATTTTATAAAGGCAGCGAAGCGGGCGAATGATACCGTATATAGAATTAGTGGTTATAATTATAGTGCCCGTCAGCAAAATACTGACTATTTTGCAGCCAGATACCGCAAATATATAGCGAAGAATAAGGTAAATCCGAATCAGATTCTTTTCCTTTCAGAGAGAGAGCCAGAGAAGAATGGGAATCTTATGCTTGTGAAGAGGTGGTTTGAGGAGAATGAACCCGAGGTAGAGATTACGACATTTATCAATACAAAGACAGTTGATCAGCTTCGCAAGAAGGAACTTCGGGATTGTGCGTTCAAATGCGCTACATCTGCAGTTATCATTTTAGAAGATTTCTATCCGCAGCTTCATAGCATTCAGAAACGCAGCGAGACAAAGATTGTGCAGTTGTGGCATGCCTGCGGAGCTTTTAAGACGTTTGGCCTTACCCGTATGGGTAAACAGGGCGGTGCGCCTCAGACATCGATGAATCACAGGAATTATGACCTCGTACCAGTCAGCAGCGATACGGTGAGAGATATTTATGCAGAAGCATTTGGCATTTCAGGAAGTAAGGTACAGGCGCTGGGAGTACCGCGTACAGATCTGCTTTTTGACTGGGATTATGAGGAGAAAAAGCGCGAGGAACTCTACGGGAAATATCCTATATTAAAGGAGAACAGGGTAATCTTGTTTGCACCGACATTCCGCGGAGATGGGAATAAAGATGCATATTATCCATTGGAAGCATTTGATGTGAATCACTTTATGGAAAGGCAGCCAGAAGACACGGTACTTATTTTAAAGAATCATCCATTTGTAAAGCAAAAGTTTACTGTGGATGCACAATGGCAGGACAGAGTACTTGATTTGAGCGGGGAAGAACATATCAATGACCTCATGCTGATCAGCAACCTTCTTATCACAGACTACAGTTCCAGCGTATTTGAGGCAGCAATCCTTGAATTACCAATGCTTTTCTACGCATTTGATGAGAAAGAATACATGGACAGCAGAGACTTTTACTTTGATTATTCGCAGTTTACACCAGGTCCCGTTGTCACGGATTTTGAGGCATTATGCGAGGAATCTGCTGCCATGCTTCAGAATATTGTATCGGCAAATGAACAGGCAGACCTTAAGAAATTCCGCGAAACGTTCCTAAATACTGTCGATGGCTGCAGTACAGAGCGCATTTGCAGGAAAATAAAGACAAACTATATAAATATTTAACTAAATTGCAAAAAAAGTTTGACAGCTCATGGGAAATAATATAAAATATTGGAATCATGGTAGTTTGTTAAAATAAAAGCATTAATAAGCATGAATCTAAAGACAGCATCATGTAAGAATGTTGACAGCATAGTTGAGACATTATGAGTAACATAGGGATTCAAAGTTACTAAGGAGGACTTATTTTTATGAAAGGAATAGTATTAGCGGCTGGAAGAGGTACGAGACTGTACCCTATGACAAAGCCAGTTTGTAAACCGTTATTACCAGTATATGACAAACCGTTAATTTATTATCCAATTGCCACTTTACTTCAGGCAGGAATCAGGGATATTCTTGTAATTATTCCACCAGGGGAAGAAAGAGAGTTCCAGAACCTTCTCGGAGATGGAAGTGAATTAGGACTTCATATCGAGTTTGCAGTACAGAAAGTTGCGCGGGGAATCGCAGATGCACTTATCATCGGAGAAGACTTCATTGGAGATGATTCTGTATGTCTCGTATTAGGAGATAACATTTTCCAGTGCCATAATCTTGATGAGATCATGAAAGAAGCCATCAAGGATGACCACGGCGCAAAGGTATTTGGTTATTATGTAGATGACCCAAGACCATTTGGTGTTGTAGAATTTGATGAGAACGGACAGGCTGTATCCATCGAAGAGAAGCCAAAGAATCCAAAGTCTAATTACATCGTACCAGGATTATACTTCTATGATAATCAGGTAATTGACATTGCTAAGAATCTTAAACCATCCGCAAGAGGTGAGTACGAGATTACAGATGTTAACTTAGAGTATTTAAGCAGAGGCCAGTTAAAGGTAATTCCATTTGACAGAGGACTTACATGGATGGATGCCGGAACAGCAGACAGTATGTTAGAGGCAGCCGAGATTGTTAAGGCACTTCAGAAGTCAGGATGCTATGTAGGCTGCTTAGAAGAACTTGCATGGAAAGAAGGATTCGTATCTTTAGATAAGGTTCATGAGATTGGCGAGAGCCTCAAGATGACCAACTATGGACAGTACTTACTCAAATTAAAGTAAAAAGTTGCTATTTTACACGGGAGATAATGAGACAACCCGAATCAAATAACAATTTTTTATAGAAGAAAGCACAAAACTTCCCATATTTATACTAGAATGAAAATAAAACGGCAAACTGTCATAACAATTTCAAAACAACAGTTTCTAAAACATTTAACATTTTAAAAAAGATTATCTATTTTTTGGTTGACAGACTAGCTGCTTTATGATATACTACAATCAACCCAGAGGACATTGCACGGGTGCACATCATAAGAGAGAATATTATAGCACCAGAGAGGAGTACGTTATGCAGAGTACAGGAATAGTTAGAAAGCTTGATTCATTAGGAAGAATTACATTACCTATGGAACTTCGTAAAAGTTTCGATATTGGTGAGAGAGAGCCTTTAGAAATCTTCACAGAAGAAGATAAGATCATCATTAAGAAGTATAACCCTAGTGATATCTTTACAGGACAGTGTGAAGACCTCATTGAATACAGAGGTAAGAAGGTATCCAGAGATTCTATCCGCGAGCTTGCTAGAATTGCCGGATTTAAGCTGACAGAAGAGTAATCTTCTAACCCAGCTACTTCAACGGGAGTTCCCTGTGGTAGTATACAAGAGATAAAGATATGCCTTAAAAAACCAAGAACCAGTAGAGAGAGGCAAAACGGACAGCCCCCTCCTTTGCGAAAGCAGAGGAGGGGGCTTTTTTGCTTATTTATCTTCTCTTTCAACACGGTATTTGTCCCTTGCTGCCAGATATACAAGATTAACTATGGCAGATAATTCTATTTCATTATTATAAGATAGAATAGGAGATTCTGTATTATGAGCATACTCCAAAATTTCTGCCATTGTTTGTGTATCTCCAGCTAGTGTTGCCTTTAGCATTCTTTCAGATTCTTTTGCTAACCGATATACATATCCCAAACTTTCATTTGTTAAAAGGAGTTCGTTATATTTGTACATCAGCTCTCTGTTTGGAATAAAGACTTCTCCATCTTCATAAGTAAGTAACCCGTATATGACCATTGCAGAGTATATCTGGTTTTTTGTTGTTAATTCTTCTGCGGTGGCCGCATACTCTTGTACTTTCGCCTCTATATGTTCGCCGGAAATCATAAGAATAAAGTCTTCTCTGACTTCATCAATATTCCCTTTGATATAATAAAATATTTCATCATAGGGACCAGAACCTGTCCAGTAACTGCCTAGCTGGTTATCTGATAAAGCACAGATAATTGAACGGGGATTATAAAGCTGTTCACCCGATGCCGTACAATATCCATCATACCAGATTTTTAAATCATGTCTTGTAATTCGTGGTCGAATTGTGGTTTCACTATAAATTTGAAACAGTTTATCTACCTCCTCTTCTGAAAATCCAAAATAAGAGCTAAACCGTTCTCTTGTTGCCATGTTATATTCCACAAACATATTTAACTCTGAAGCGGCAGAGTATTTGGCTATTGGAAGTATTCCGGTCATATAAGCAAGCTCTACATATACCTGATATTTCAGTAAGTTTTTAAGAAAAAGCAGGTATTCTTGTCTTTCTTTTTGGGAAATAAATGGCATATGAAATACTGCATCCCATTCATCCATTATAAACATAAATTTACGATTTGTTTTTTGAAAAATTTTTGCCAGGATATCCCAAAGTGACATTTCTTCTTTCAATTCTAATTCGGGAAATTCTTCAAACAAATCTTCTTTTATTCCTGTTTTGATTCTATTAATATATTCTTCATATACCGGGCTTTTTGCTATCGCAAGATGTTCAAATACAAAACTACTATCTATTGCCTTGCCAAAATATGACGCTACCATATTTGCCATTACGGTCTTTCCGAATCGATGGGGTCTTGTGATACACAAAAATCTTTGTTCTCTTCCTATTGATGGAATCAATTCTTCTATTAACATCGTTTTATCTACAAAGTATTTATCCAGGGCTGTTATCTTATATGCTTCAAATGGTGCAGTACTGTTTAAAAAGATACCCATTATATCACCGTCCCTTCTTAAAAGATATCATTTGTATTATAACATCCTTATGGGAATTCTACTATTAAAAATTGGAATTTGCCGGGGTGAGTAAACAGACGAAGTCTGAGAATCAAATCATCTATATT
>OLXW01001504.1_pt1 | contig 11770 bp, 7 predicted proteins | sample 1673551 | NCBI WGS metagenome assembly OLXW01 (sample SAMEA103958114, study PRJEB25191) | human gut metagenome | reverse complement strand
TCGAAATACTGTAATCAATCTTTTTGAATCATAGTTACTATAAATTCTTTAAATGTAAGCCGGTATATGAATTTGTATACGGCTTGCGGTGTGTTAAAGTATGAATAAATACTGCATAAAAATCTTGTTAGTATAAAGAAAATATTTATTAAATCGTAAATAGAGAGAGAAACAAATTGTTTGTTTTAATTGATATATTGTTTGACAAGTCACTCGAAAAGTGATATATTAAATATAAGAAAGAAAATGAATTAAGATATATTGTTCTTGGAGGAATAACGTTAATGTCAGATAAAAAACCATTGTACAAACAAATTATGGATAAATTAAAAGAGCGTATAAAGTCGGGAGATTTTGAATACGACGCACCGTTTGTCACAGAGGACAGAATTACTAAGGAATACGGTGTGAGTCGTATAACCGCAATCAGAGCACTTGAGGAGCTTGAACATGACGGATTGATTAACAGAAAACGAGGCAGCGGTAGTTTTGTTTCAAAAAATGCGATGAGTATTCTTGGCAAGAACAAGGAAGACAATGCCGCAGTTACGATACACAAAAAAAACAGAGATATATCTCTTGTGGCATTGGTTATGCCGTTTGATATAAAGCTTGGTAATATGTTCAAATGCTTTGACGGAATTAATAGTGTGCTCAATAAGGAAAATTGCTTTGTCAGTATATATAATGCAAACAGAAGTGTGGAAAACGAGGAGAAAATACTTCGTTCACTTTTGGAACAGGGGATAGACGGCGTTATATGTTATCCTGTACGTGGTGGCAGAAATTTTGAAGTGTATAATCAGTTTTTAGTTAAAAAAATTCCTCTTGTGCTTATTGATAATTATATAGAAAATATGCCTATGAGTTATATTGTGTCGGATAACAGCGGCGGCGGAAAAGCACTTTGCGAATATGCATTAGAGCATGGACATAAAAAGATTGGATTTTTTTGCAGAGGTCGTGTGAATGAAACTATATCAATAAGGGATAGATATATGGGATATGCGGCGGCACTTGAAGAAAAAGGTTTAGGAGTTAATCTTGATTATGTATATGCGAACATTGACGACAAGTACGAAATGCTGACTGAAGAAGAAAGACAACAATACGGCGACGTTGAAAATTATTTGAAAACGATTGTAAATCGTATGCATGAACAAGGAATTTCTTGTGTTTTGTGCCAAAACGATTGGGTGGCAATTCAAGTATATAATTGTTGTAAGGCACTTGATATATCGGTTCCAAATGAAATGTGCATAATGGGTTTTGATAATATAAGCGAGCTTGACGAAATGGATGGCGGAAACAAGATAATAACCGTGGAGCAAAACTTCTTTGAACTGGGTGTGAAAGCAGGTGAAACCGTTCTTAGAGAAATAAACGGCGAAATGCCCGGAATTAAATACATTGTGCCTGTTAAAATTGCTGTTCGCAATTGAATTTTAAAAATAGACCGTTTGAAACAATCTAACGGTTTATTTTTTTTGTTAAAATTAAATTTTAGATTATGTAAAAACAGAAAAATACTGAACTTTGATATATTGTGTAATATAATTATACATAACAAATAAAAAATTGATATATAATTGGAATGGACGGAGATAATTTGAAGTTAAAATATATCATAAAGAAGTCTATTCGTATACAAATGAGACAGTGCAGAGTAGTTCTATACTCGTGGTACAAATCTTTGTAAAACGCAATGGTGTTTATATTGGAGGGAAGCACTAACGGTATTCAAATAAAACATATTCGTGATAATCAATCTATTGCAACATCAAAGGTTGAACTTTATGACGGTAATAATAGTGCAACAGGTGCAACGAAATTTTACTTGGGTATTGATTTTGATATATAATAGCGATATAATATATAACAAATATATCAAACCCAAATTTATTATATGGTATAAGAAGGAATTTCAAATGAGCAAAAATGTACATATAATATCACACTCTCATTGGGACAGAGAGTGGTATCTTCCGTTTGAACAACACAGAATGCGACTTGTTGAATTGATAGATAAATGTATGGAGGTTTTTGAAAAGGACGATTCATTCAAAAGCTTTTTCCTTGACGGTCAGACTATTGTGCTTGACGATTATCTTGAAATAAGACTGGAAAATAAAGAAAAACTTATTAAGTATATCAAGGAGGGTAAATTTATAATCGGTCCTTGGTATATCTTGCAAGACGAATTTTATACGAGCGGTGAGGCGAATATCAGAAATTTGCTTGTAGGTATGAAAGAAGCTGAAAAGTACGGCGCTATGTGCAAAATGGGATATTTCCCGGACGCATTCGGTAATGCGGGACAAATGCCTCAAATTTTAAAACAAGCGGGAATGGATACAGTGACATTCGGACGTGGTGTACGCCCTGTCGGATTTGATAACGAAATTCAAGAAAACGGAAACTATGAATCTCCGTATTCGGAAATGATGTGGGAATCTCCTGACGGTACGAAGATTTTCGGTATTCTGTTTGCAAATTGGTATAATAACGGCAACGAAGTTCCGACAGACAAGAAAAGTGCAAAAGAATATTGGGACGACAGATTGAAAAAAGTTGCGACTTTTGCGTCAACTGATGAATATTTGTTGATGAACGGTTGTGACCATCAGCCAGTACAAGCGGATTTGGGGAAGGCAATAGAAGTTGCGTCGGAACTTTATCCCGACATTAATTTTAAACATTCAAATTTCCCTGATTATATTAAGGCAATTAAAGAGAAAGTGCCAAATGATTTGGCGGTTGTCAAAGGCGAACTTACAAGTCAGGACACAGACGGTTGGTCAACGCTTATTAATTGTGCGTCATCACACATTTACTTAAAGCAGATGAACAGAAAATGTGAATCGGCACTTGAAAACGGTGCAGAGCCTGTCAGAGTTTTATCATCTGTTTTGGGACAAAATTATCCGTCGGACGAACTTGAATATTCATGGAAGAAACTTATGCAAAATCACCCTCACGACAGTATCTGTTGTTGCAGTGTAGATGAGGTACAAGACGAAATGGCAACACGTTTTAATAAGAGTAAGCAAGTTGCGGACTATCTTGTATCAGAGGGAACAAGATATATTGCAGATAAGATTAATACAAAGGAATACGAAAAGTATAAAAATGCACTTCCGTTTGTTGTGTTTAACACGACAGGCAGAAAACGCACATCAGTTGTGTCGGTGGAAATTGACGTAACTCGTAAATCGGGCTGGCTTAAAAAATGTGCGTATGATTTAGACGAAATAAATGTGCCAAACTATAAGCTTATAGATTCAGCCGGAAATTCAATACCGTTTAAAATCGAAGATTTGGGAGTTAGATTCGGCTACGATTTGCCTAAGGATAAGTTCAGACAACCGTACATGGCAAGACGTGTTCGTGTAACATTTGAAGCTGAAAATATATCCGCTGTCGGATATAAAACATATGCTCTTGTTGAGGGGGACGCAGAAAAAGTAACAGATACACTTGTCAGCGGTGAAAATTGTATGGAAAACGATGCAATTCGTGTAGAAATAAACAAGAACGGTTCGCTTAATGTAACAGACAAAGCAAGCGGCAGAACATATAAAGGTGTCGCTTATTATGAAGAAACAGGTGACTTGGGCAATGAATATATGTATAAAATGCCTGAGGGAAGTAAGGCGATAACAACGCAAGATACGGTTGCGAAGATTGAACTTGCGGAAGATGAGCCGTACAGAGCAATGTATAAAATCACAAACACAATTACAGTTCCGAAGTCGGGCGATGATAATTTCGAGGACGAAAAACGTCATATGGTATTCTTTAAAGAAAGAGTTGGCGGAAGAAGTAATGATACCGTTGAAATGAAGATAGAAACATTTGTTTCACTTGACAAAAACGGTAAGGGTGTAAAAATCAAAACGAGATTTGATAATGAAGTAAAAGACCATAGAGTTCGAATTATGGTGCCGACAGGTATAAATTCAGATGTACATAAGGCTGATTCTGTGTTTGAGGTTGTTACAAGAAATAATCGTCATAATGCAGGTTGGAATAATCCGAGTGGGTGTGAACACGAGCAGGGATTTGTGAGCATTGATGACGGTGAAAAGGGTATAGCAGTCGCAAATATAGGCTTGTACGAATATGAAATGTTACCGGATTTAGATAATACAATCGCAGTTACAATTCTTCGTGCAGTCGGTGAAATGGGCGATTGGGGCGTGTTACCGACTCCTAAGGCTCAATGCTTGGGTATAAGCGAAACGGAAATTGAAATTGTACCGTTTAAGGGTGATTTGATTTCAAGCGGAGCTTATGAGGAGTGCTATCAGTTCAAAACAGATATTATAACCGCCGCTACAGATTGTCATAACGGAGCAATGCCGCTTGATTATTCTATGATTAATTGGCAAGGTGACGGCTTGACGCTTACGGGTATCAAGCAAAAAGGCAACGGCGAAGATATAATACTTCGTTGGGTAAATGTAAGCGATAAACCTACAACGTTGACAATTCAAAAGAGTGATGTTATCGATAATCTTTACATCAGTAATATTATAGAAAAGAAGATTAAGGAAATTGACAGTGATAACGGCTATTTCAATATTGAGGCAAAAACGTATGAGATAATGACCGTAGGAATTGCAAAATAATGTATTATATAGGAATAGACCTTGGCGGAACAAATATTGCGGCAGAGGAGAAAAAGGTTGTTATGGCTCAGCTTTTCAACGATGCGGGAATTATAGGTTCGGCAATGCTTGCGATATAAATTAAGTATGTCCGACTTGAAAAATCTTTTTGCAGCATATATAATATACTTATTGGAGTGATTTTTATGATAGTATTTTTTGATTTGGACGGCACACTTATATCCGATGACGAGGCATATATAATACCAGACAGTGCGGTGAATGCAATACATAAGGCACAGGAAAACGGACATTTGATGTATGTCGATACAGGCAGAACCGTTATGAATGTTGAGCAAAGAATAAGAGATATAGGCTTTGATGGATATGTCTGCGGTTGCGGAATGTATATAGAATGTGGCGGTAAAGTGATATATCAGCATACATTGCCGACGAAGCTTTGCAGAAATGTCGCAAATCTTGTGTATGAATGTAATATGACGCCGATGTATGAACATTCTAAGTCGTTTTATTGTGATAAACGTAGCAGAAATTTAGACGGTTTTGTAAAGCTGAAAAGACGTTTTGAAATGCAGGGTAAAGATTTGTCACCCGATGTAAGTGACAATGATTTTGCTTTTGATAAATTCTTGGCTTGGTATGATGAAAAAAGCGATATAGAACGATTTAAAAGAGAAATTGAAAAAGATTTTGATTTTATTGTGCGTGGTGACGGCTTTTGTGAAATGACCGTAAAAGGATTTTCAAAGGGAACGGGAATTGAAAAAGTCCTTGAATATCATAATATTCCGATTAACAGTGCATATGCAATAGGCGACAGTATGAATGATTTGCCTATGCTTAATGCGGTGCCTAACAGTATCGTTATGGGTAATGGCAGTGACGAACTTAAAAAGTCGGCATCTTTTGTGACAAAAGATTTGCTCGATAATGGCATAGAATACGCACTCAAGCATTTTGGAATGATATAGCGATTAAATTTTAGAAGAAATTATTTATACTTTATAATAAAACAGTGTCGTTAGGTTGGTTTGAAAACCAACTCTAATGGCACTGTTTTTTTGCGTCAATAGGGTTATGGATAATGTTATGGCAAGTCAAGCTTTTAACAGCATATTTTACGATTTATATGACTTTTGTACCGAAAAACATGGTTGGTTTTAATAAATTTAACCGCACAGCTTAAAGTTTACCGCATTTTAATAAAAAAATTCCCGTGGTAAGATTAATAACAAGATATAGTTATTATGAGTAAAAGTATATAAAAACGGAAAGAGGGGAAAAAAATGAAAAAAATTATTTCATTGATGTTAGCTGTGACGATGATATGTGCATCTATCGGTTTGACGGCATTTGCGGCTACTACAACTACAGTAGAAGCGGAAGCGGACGGAGTATCAGCGTATACACTGCCAAGTTCAGACAAAAGTAATAGTAAAATATTAAAAAATACTGTAAGCAGTAAAGAAAGTGTCACTTATTATATACAAGCAAACAATACACCAAGAGCGACAATGTTTAAGTTGGCACAAGTAAATACCGGCGACAAGATTAATGTCGATATTAATTTTACATATCTTGATACTGCAACAATGGAATTGGAATATTGTCTTTTTGTTTCTGATAGCGAAATAACACTTACATCACACTCGCAGGATTTGGTAAAAGAGGAACTTGAAAAGCATACAGATGAAAGTAATATAAAAAACTGGTCAACAAACAAATCAAATATGAAGTATTCCCTGCCTAACGGAATTACGGCATCAAAGGATGGATACGTATATTTATATATAGGCTGTGGAGATTTAAGTGAGGATAAAACTCAAGTCACTAAGAAAATACAGTGGTCTATTGACTCATTTGATGTGAATATAGACAGTGATGGAGGTGGCGAAACAGAGCCGGATACAACACCAACGCCAACCACAACAATCAATCCGGATGTGACACCAACGCCAACCCCAACGGCAAGCCCAACCCCAACGCCTACTCTTGAACCGGAGTTAACTTTGGATGAGGTGTACTCCTCAAACATGGTACTCCAGAGAAAAGAACCTATTACTATTACAGGTACAGGAAAATCGGGGAATACGGTTTCAGTAAATTTTAATGGGGCTGATGAGCAAACAACAATAGAACATGGTTTATGGGAGATAACCCTTCCTGCTATGGAAGCTGTAAAATCAGCAACTATGACAGTATCAAGCGGTGATAACATGATTACTCTCGATAATGTGGCTGTCGGTGATGTTATATTCTGTACGGGACAATCAAATATGTTTAATCGCCTTGAGACTTTTCCAACGTTGATGAACGAAGAATTAAGTGAAGCTTACGAAGACGTGAGATATATGAATTCATTTGACGAGATTTCAGAGTGGAAGGTTGCTACTATGGAAAATTCAAAGCAATTTTCTGCACTTGGATTCTTGATAGGTAAGAGGATGATAAAAAAAGATTCTGATGTTCCTATAGGTCTTATAAGTTCAAGTTTGGGTGGGTCGTCAATAATGCAGTGGATTCCGACATATTCAGTAAATTGGGATTCACAAGCAAAGAGAATGATGGCGGGAGCAAGCTCAAAAGGCGGACTATATACACAAAGACTTCTGCCGCTAAAGAATTTGAAAGCATCTGCTGTTGTATGGTATCAAGGAGAGGCAAATACTACCTTTGAAAGCGGCACAGTGTATGAGCAAGCATTGACTTCGCTTATTAACAACTGGAGAAAAACATTTAATGATGAGGACTTACCATTTGTAGTCGTTCAACTTCCTACTGCGAATTTTGCAAAAATTTATTCGACAATACGCATTGGCACCGGAGTAAGAGCGGGACAATGGAATGTATCACAAAGAATGGATAACGTAAAAACAGTTGTGAGCAATGATACAGGAACTACAAATAATGTTCACCCAAATGATAAAGGACCTATTGCTGACAGAGCAGTTGCTTATATAGAAGATTTTATTAACAATACACAATCAAATGTTGAAAGCCCATCTTTTGATTATATGGAACGCAGTGGCGATAAACTTATTCTTCATTTCAAGAATACATACGGCTCTCTTTCAACCGATGATGGAGGTGTGCCGTTGGGCTTTGAACTTAAAGATGATGACGGAATATACAAAGATGTTACACCGACAATTAACGGCGATACTATAGAAATAGATGTAACAGATATAACAAATCCACAGGTTAAGTATGCATGGTCAGATACTCCGGGTATTGCAAAGGATTTAGTTGAAGCACAAACTGACACCCCAGCCGTGATTAATACATTTAATGCTGCAGGCAGACCTATAGCACCGTTTATGACTGATTTGACAGAGAAATATGCTTCTAAAGCTGTAAATAAAGAGTTGTCAACGACAGAGTTCTATAATTATGCACCGTATATATCAAAAGTAGAGCAGTCAGGCGACGACATTGTAATAAGTGCTTATGACACAGATGGTGTTGTCAGTAAAGTTGAGGTATATATTGACGAGGGAGAAATCAAGGCGGGTGATGCTAAACAACGTGACGACGGTAAATGGGTATTTACACCTGATGTTACATCGGGTGTGCACAGTGTTTATGCAATTGCAACAGACAATGATAACATTAACAGTCTTACCTGTGTTGACTATCCAACTTATAATATTATAAGACCGACAAGATATGATTATGTGAAGGGATATACAGAAAGTCCATCATCTGTTGAGTATAACAACGGCGATGATATGCTGGCAAAGGCAACGAATGACGTTAATGGGACAACAACGACGGTAACGTCGGCAATACCTACAGGAGAAACAACAAAGTCGTTGAAGTTGTCTGCCACCGGCAATAAGGCAACGGCTAATGCAACTATTCCTATAAGTAAGGCAGATAATCCGCAGAAAACATTAACAATAGAATACGACACGATGTTTGAAAGTGCTGATGATGCGATTGGTGCATCAAGAGGTATGTATGCTAAAACAAAGGAAGGAAATGAACTATGGCTTACATATTTCACCGCGTCGTCACTCAGAACAGCTATTACTAATACGGGAGGAAACTGGTGCTATGAACAAGCAATGTCTATAAAGAATAACCAATGGCACCATATAAAACTTGAACTTCATCCAAACACAGGAATATTTTCAGTATGGCTAGATGGAACAATGCTTCAAGATAATGTGAGTTTTGTAAAAGAAGGAAGTTCATTTGATACATGTAAAGGAGCCTTTGACACTTTAAAGGAAGGAATAACAGACTTGCGATTCTATCATACAGCTTCAAATAATATTGAAAATGCGACGTATATAGATAACGTTAAAGTAACAGAAGTATCATATTCGGAGGAGGAAATTATACCACCGGCAAAAATACAGGAAGCAACTCCACAGATAAGCATTGATTATATAAATGAAACACTTACCGGCTTTGAGTCACAGGAACCGTATACGATAAAGGTGGGTGAAGGTAATGCTAAAGATATAACGCTTGGCGAGGGCGTGACGACAATATCGCTTGATGATGAAAAAATCGGATATGCGGGGGATATGCAGTCGTTTACGATTATAAAGAAAGCACGTAATGCAGATAATTATATAGACAGTGAAGCTCAGTTGCTTACCGTTCCCGCACGTTCGATTATGTCTGATGACATAAAAATCGATAACGCAACGGAAAAGATTACAATTCCAACCGGTTATAAATATGGTACAACAAGTGCAGATTATACAACTATTACAACGGATGGAAAAGGAGAAACAGTAACAGTAGCACCATCAGAAAAGATTTATCTATATAAATCCGCAGTAACAACAGGTGAAAATAAAATGTTTAAGAGCGTAGTCAAGACATTTACAGCTCCGGCACGTAAAGAAATAGGAGAGGTTAAGATTGATTTCAATACGGAAACAATTAATACTACTACATCTATGCAGTATAGCACATACGACGAAACAGAGTGGACAAATTGCACCGACACAAATATGTCAGTAACAGCATTTGATAGTTGGGATGGTTCAACTGAAAAAGTTGTTAAATTCCATATTCCGTCAGATGAAGACAATTATGCAAGCGAGGTTGTAAGTGTTACAATTCCCGCTCGTCCGTCAATTCCTAATATAACAGGTGTTGCACCGACAACAAACGGCGGTCAAGGCAAACTGACAGGCACAACAACAGCTATGGAGTACAAGACAGCGGACGGTGGAACGTGGGCGGATTGTTCAGATGTCGAAACACCGGTTGATTCGGGAAGCTATATTGTACGCATAAAGGCTACAGCAACCTCATTTGTTGGTACAGAAACGACAATAATAACAGTACCACCGTTTTCAGCTATAAAGGAAGATACACCTAAAATTACGGTTAATTATAATGATGAATTGCTTGAGGGCTTTATAGATGGTGCGTCATACACAATTACGGTCGACACAGATGTGGCAGAAAAAATAGCTCCGACAGATGGCAAACTTGCCATTGCGGAAAAATATATCAATAAGACAATCAGCATTGTAAGAAAAGCGAGTGACGCAAATCATGTTGACAGTACAGTACAAACTATCACATTAGGTTCGCGTGCTGCACAACCTACCGGTTTGACAGGTATAAAACCGACTGCGGAAAATGGTAATGGCAAAATCACCGGTACTACTGCAGATATGCATGGAGGTGAGCTCTCATGCGCTCGACCTCGATCGCACGTGGGACGCCGCATTCGCCGTTACGGCGTTCTCCAACTTGACGCAGGATCACCTGGACTACCATCATACGTTCGAGGCCTACTTCGAGGCGAAGGCGCGCCTGTTCTCGAAAGATTATCCGGCCAAGCGCGTGATCTGCATTGACGACAAGTGGGGCAAAGAGCTGCTGCGGCGTTGCTCGGTTGCCGAAGACAGCGTGGTCACGACGGGCTTCGATCCTTCCGCGCAGATCCATCCCGTGGACGTGCAGTATGCTCCTACCCACACCACCGTCACGCTCGACGTGCGCGGCAGCTTGCATACGTTCGACTACCCGCTCGTGGGCAAGTTCAACGTGGAGAACGTCATGTGCGCCTTCGGCATCGGGCTGCAGCTGGGCTTCCCGGCCGAGACCATCGTCGAAGCGCTCGAGGAGGCGCCGCAGATCCCGGGTCGTTTGGAGCGCGTGAGCGCGCCGAACACGGGCGGCGTGTCGGTGTTCGTGGACTACGCCCACACGCCCGACGCGCTGGAGAAGGCGCTCGCGTCCATCATGGCGCTCACGCCCGGCCGCACCGTCTGCGTGTTCGGCTGCGGCGGCGACCGCGATGCCAGCAAGCGTCCCATCATGGGCAAGGCCGCCCTGGCGGCCGACCATGCGGTGGTGACGTCGGATAACCCGCGCACCGAAGATCCGCAGGCCATCATCGAGGACATCGTGAGCGGAATGAGCTCGGGAGCCGGCCGCTTCGAAGTGGAGGCCGACCGTCGCGCCGCCATCGCGCGCGCCATCGCGCAGGCGAAGCCGGGCGACTCGATTCTCATCGCGGGCAAGGGCCACGAGGACTATCAGCTCGTGGGCGACCAAGTGCTCTCGTTCGACGATCGCATCGTGGCCGCCGAGGAGCTCGCGCGTGCGTTCGGCGACGAACCCGCAGGCGAGGATCGATAGCATGCGTTTGAACCACAAGCAGATCGCCGCATGCACGGGAGGCTCGTTCATGGTGGAGCCGCTTGATCCGCGCGCGCTGGCCACGGGGCTCACCTGGGACTCGCGCGACGCGAAGCCGGGCGACGTGTACGTCGCGCTGCCGGGCGAGCGCGTGGACGGCCACGACTTCGTCGGTGCGGCCCTCTCGGGCGGTGCCGTGTGTGCGCTTGTGATGCAGCCGCTGGACGAGGCCGTGCGCATGTTGGCCGCCGAGCTGGGCGCAAGCGTTATCGAGGTGCCCGACACGGCCCACGCCGTGGCGGACATCGCGCGCGAATGGCGCTCTCACCTGCACGGTCGCGTGATCGCGCTGACGGGTTCCACCGGCAAGACCACCACGAAGAACCTTGTGCGCGACGTGCTGGCAAGCACGCTGTCCACGGTGGCGACGGCCGGCAACCAGAACAACGAGCTGGGCGTTCCCAAGACGCTGCTCTCGGCCGAACCGGAGACGGAGGCCGTGGTGGTGGAGATGGGCATGC
>OLXW01001495.1_pt1 | contig 11817 bp, 8 predicted proteins | sample 1673551 | NCBI WGS metagenome assembly OLXW01 (sample SAMEA103958114, study PRJEB25191) | human gut metagenome | reverse complement strand
TACGCTATGTTAATATGTCTGTAATAGGACACAGAAGGAGGATATTATCACTATGGCAGTGAAAAATGAACAAATCGAAAAAAACCTTGTAAAACTTACATTTGAAGTAAGTGCAGAGGATTTTGACAAGGCAATTAATCAGGTGTACAAAAAGAATGTAAAGAAGTTTAACGTACCTGGTTACAGAAAAGGCAAAGCTCCAAGAAAGATTATCGAAAAGTATTATACAGAGGCTGTATTCTATGATGAAGCTATTAACAGCGTACTTCCGCAGGCTTATGACGAAGCTCTAAAGGAATCAGGTGTTGAATCAGTTGCAAGACCTGAAATTGGCGTTGAAGAAATCAAAAAGGGTGAGCCTGTAGTATTTACAGCACTTGTTACAACTAAGCCGGAAGTTAAGCTTGGCGATTACAAAGGTATAGAAGTGGAAAAAATTGACCATACTGTAACAGATGAAGATGTAGATAAGGATATCGAGGCTACACAAAAGAAGAATGCAAGACTTATCACAGTTGACGACAGAGCAATCGAAAACGGTGACATCGCAGTTATCGACTTTGAAGGCTTTGTAGACGATGTTGCATTTGAAGGCGGCAAGGGCGAAGACTACGAACTTGAAATCGGTTCAGGTACATTCATTCCCGGATTTGAAGAACAGCTTGTAGGTGCTGAAACTGACGCTGATGTTGACGTTAAGGTTACTTTCCCTGAAGAATATCATGCAGAAAACCTTGCAGGTAAGGACGCAGTATTTAAAGTAAAGGTTAAGGAAATCAAGAAACGTGAACTCCCTGAGCTTGACGACGATTTCGCAAGTGAAGTAAGCGAATTTGATACAATGGACGAATTCAGAGCAGACGTTCGCAAAAAGCTTGAAGAGGCTGCTGAAAACAAAGCTAAGGTTGAAACCGAAAATGCAGTTATCGACAAGGTTATTGAAAATGCCGAGTTCGATCTTCCTGACGCTATGGTTGAAACTCAAATCGACAACAGCGTAAGAGATTTTGCTCAAAGACTTTCATACCAAGGTATGAACCTTGATATGTATATGCAATATACAGGTATGACAATGGACGCTCTAAGAGCTCAATTCGCTGAACAGGCTAAGAAACAGCTAAGCGGTTCGCTTGTTCTTGAGGCAATTCAAAAGGCTGAAGGAATCGAAGCAGGTCCTGAAGAAGTTGAACTTGAACTTGTAGATATGTCAAAGAAGTACAATATGGAACTTGACAAGCTTAAGGAACTTCTTGGTGACGCTGAAAAGGAAAGCATTAAGAAAGACCTTGAAATTCAAAAGACAATCACTATGATTGTAAACAATGCACAGGTAAAATAATTTCATAATTTCGGAAAGGGATGAATAGTATGGCATTAGTACCAATGGTCGTTGAACAGACCAACAGAGGCGAACGTTCATACGATATTTATTCAAGACTGCTTGAGGACAGAATTATATTCTTGGCAGATCAGGTAACTGACGCAACGGCAAGTCTTGTTGTGGCACAGCTTTTATATCTTGAAGCAAAGGATCCTGATAAAGATATTCAGCTTTATATTGACAGCCCGGGCGGCTCGATTACTGCAGGTATGGCAATTTACGACACAATGCAGTATATAAAGTGTGACGTATCTACAATTTGTATCGGTATGGCGGCAAGTATGGGTGCATTCTTGCTTGCGGCCGGTGAAAAAGGCAAGAGATTTGCTTTGCCGAACAGTGAGGTTATGATACATCAACCTCTTATTGCCGGCGGCGGACTTAGCGGTCAGACAACTGATATTAAAATATACACAGATCATCTTGTTAATACAAAGAAGAAGATGAATGAAATTCTTGCAGAGCGTACGGGACAAACTTACGAAAAACTTTGTGAGGATACAGAGCGTGATAACTTTATGACGGCTCAAGAGGCTAAGGAATACGGCCTTATTGATGAGGTTATTGTAAAAGCCTCTAAATAAAGGAGTATAAATATATGGACGAAAATAAACATTTCAGATGTTCATTCTGCGGAAAAACTGAACAAGAAGTAGATAAGCTTTTGTCGGGACCGGGTGTATATATCTGTAACGAATGTATAGATATGTGCAACAGTATACTTGACGGTGAATTTGAGCATAAGGGCGGATTTACGGCTACTGAACTGCCTAAGCCGAAGGAAATAAAGGCTTTTCTTGATGAATATGTTGTCGGACAGGAGGACGCAAAGAAAATTCTGTCTGTAGCGGTGTATAATCATTACAAGAGAATAGAACATTCTGATATGGCTGACGATGTGGAACTTCAAAAGAGTAATATACTTATGATAGGTCCGACAGGCAGCGGTAAGACGTTCCTTGTACAAAATCTTGCAAAGATACTTAATGTACCTTTTGCCATAGCTGACGCTACTTCTCTTACTGAGGCTGGCTATGTCGGCGAGGACGTTGAAAATATATTGTTAAAACTTATTCAAGCGGCTGATTATGATATTGACGCTGCGGAACGCGGAATTATATATATTGACGAAATTGATAAGATTGCACGAAAATCCGAAAATCCGTCAATTACGCGTGACGTAAGCGGTGAAGGTGTTCAACAGGCACTTTTGAAAGTGCTTGAGGGTACTGTTGCGTCAGTTCCTCCGCAGGGCGGAAGAAAACATCCGCACCAAGAACTTATTCAGATTGATACAACGAATATTTTGTTTATATGCGGCGGTGCTTTTGACGGTATCGAAAAGATTATCGGCTCAAGAACAGGTAAGCAAGGTTTGGGATTTGGTGCACAGATTTCAAGCAAGAAAGAGTCTAACATCAATGAATTGCTGGGTAAACTTATACCGCAGGATTTGCTTAAATTCGGATTAATTCCTGAATTTATAGGCAGACTTCCTGTTTTTGCAAGACTTGATAAACTTGACAGAAAGACGCTTATTACAATTCTTACAGAACCGAAAAATGCACTTATAAAGCAGTATAAAGCTTTGTTTGCATTTGACGGTGTAAAGCTTGAATTTGAAGATGACGCGATAGAGGCAATCGCTGATAAAGCGATTGAAAGAAATACAGGTGCGAGAGGACTTCGTTCAATTATAGAGGAGGCAATGTCTGACATTATGTTTGAAGTGCCGTCCGATGACAGTATAAAAACCGTTATCATAACAAAGAAGTGTATAACAGATTTAAAAGAACCTAAGATTATACACGAAACTAAGGAAACGAAGAAACTCAAAGAAAATTTAGAACCTGACGGAACTCAGGGTTAAGAAACTTTAGGAAGGTGTGAGAAAGAATGTTTGTATCAGAGGATTTGACAGTAAACGAGAAAAATCATCTTGTTATTGGTAAAAATGATACTGTTGAACTTGCAAAGGAGTTTGGAACTCCGCTATATGTATTAGATGAGGATTTAATAAGACAAAATTGTCGTGTTTATAAAAACGCGATGGATAAATATTACGGAGGAAACGGACTTGTCCTTTATGCAAACAAGGCTTTCTGCTCACTTTTCACTTGCAGACTTGTTAAAGAAGAAGGGTTGGGTATTGACGTTGTATCGGGCGGCGAGCTTTATACGGCGATAAAGGCAGATTTTCCTATGGATAAAGTCTATTTTCACGGCAATAATAAAACTGCTGATGAAATTGAGCTTGCAGTTAAAAATAAAGTGGGTAATATCATAGTTGATAATATTTATGAACTTGAAGCACTTAACGAAACTGCTAAGAAATACGGTATTGTTCAGAACATAATGTTCAGAATTAAACCGGGTGTTGACGCTCATACTCACAGCTTTATTCAAACAGGTCAAATTGATTCAAAGTTCGGTGTTGCACTTGAAAACGGCGAAGCATTTGAAATTATTGAAAAAGCAAGTAAAATGTCTAACGTAAAAGTAAACGGTGTTCACTGCCACATCGGTTCACAAATTTTTGATATTGAACCGTTCTGTAAAGCGGCTGAAATAATGATGAACTTTGTAGGTGACTTAAAGGACAAGCTTGGTCTTGAAATTGATAATCTTAACCTTGGTGGCGGATACGGTATTATGTATACCGAAAATGACGATCCTGTACCGTATGATGAATATATTCAGCACGTTTCAGAGGTTGTTAAGGCTACTGCAGAAAAAAGAGGAGTCAAACTACCGTTCATTCTTATGGAGCCTGGCCGTTCAATTATTGCACCGGCAGGTATTACGCTTTATACAGTAGGCGGAATTAAGGATATTAAGAATGTGAGAAAGTATGTGTCGGTAGACGGCGGTATGGGTGATAACCCAAGATATATACTTTACGAATCAGAGTATGAGGCGGTTGTTGCGAACAACGCAAATGCCGAACGTACCGAAAAGGTTACAGTAGCAGGTAAGTGCTGTGAATCCGGAGATATTTTGCTTAAAGATGCGATGATGCCGGAAATCAAAGTCGGAGATACTTTGGCAGTTCTTGCAACAGGTGCTTATAACTATTCAATGGCAAGCAATTATAACAGAATTCCGAGAGCGGCAGTTGTTGCTGTTTCGGACGGTAAAGCTAAGGTAGTTATAAAGCGTGAATCATATGAGGACCTTATAAAGAACGACGTTCTTTAATATATTGGTTTAATTAAACTGACACAAAAAGGAGCTGAAATCAGCTCCTTTTTGTTATTTTTATTTTGTCATAGAACAGTTAGGACAAATGTTGTTTGCCTTTAAATAATTATTTCCCCAATCGCAAATGCTTGATAATATAGGAATAAAACTTGTTCCGAGTGAAGTCAGTGAATATTCTACTTTCGGCGGAACTACGGGATAAACTTTTCGTGCAATCAGTCCGTCATTTTCAAGTTCGCGGAGCTGTTTTGTAAGCATTTTCGGCGTTGCGGATGAAAGCAATTTTTGTAATTGCCCGAAACGTAATGTTTTACCCGATAAGTGCCATAATATAAGTGGCTTGTATTTTCCGCCCACTATTTCAAGTGTTGCCTCAACAGGGCATATATAATCGTGGTTCATATGTATTACCTCCAATCCATACTATCATAAATGATAGTATCTATCAAAAAAGTGCATACTTGAAAAATAAATAATTTACGATATAATAATATCATAAACAATAAATAAATTCAATCAAAATATTCGGGACGGTGATAATGTGACTGAAAAATTTAATGTAACGGGAATGACGTGCAGTGCGTGCAGCGCACACGTTGAAAAAAGCGTCAAAAAACTTGACGGTGTGAAGTCTGTAAACGTAAATTTGTTGCAGAATAATATGCACGTTGATTTTGATGAAACGGCTGTAAGCGTTGACGATATTATAAACGCGGTTGTTTCGGGCGGATACGGTGCGTCTGTTGCAGGCAAAAAACAAGAAAAGAAAGACAACAAAATCGACAACGAAATTTCAAATATGAAGTTCAGACTTGTTGTGTCGCTTGTTTGCCTTGTGCCGCTAATGTACATTTCAATGGGACATATGTGGGGTTGGCCGTTTTTGAGTGTGTTTCACGGTGCGGAAAACGGAATAACATTTGCACTTACGCAAATGCTGTTGACGTTGCCGATAATGTATGTCAACAGAAAATACTATATAACAGGTTTTAAGACGTTGTTTCACGGCGCACCGAATATGGATTCGCTGATAGCGATAGGTTCGGGCGCGGCATTTGTGTATGGAATCATTGCAATATATTGCATAGGCTACGGACTCGGACACGGTGACAAGGAATTTGCAAATTCATATATGATGAATTTGTATTTTGAGTCGGCGGCAATGATACTTGCACTCATAACCCTCGGAAAATTCCTTGAATCGAGAGCAAAAGGGAAAACATCACAGGCGATAGAAAAACTTATTGATTTATCGCCGAAAACGGCAGTTGTAATTCGTGACGGAAAAGAAGTTACAGTCGGTGTAGATGATGTGCAAATCGGTGAAATCGTCGTTGTAAAAGCAGGACAATCAGTTCCGCTGGACGGTGTTATCGTTGAGGGTAACGGTGCGATAGATGAGTCGGCTATTACAGGCGAGAGTATTGCGGTTGAAAAAAATGTCGGTGATAAGGTTATCGGAGCAACTATAAATAAATCGGGATATTTTAAATTTAAGGTTGAAAAAGTCGGCGAAGATACCGCATTGTCACAGATTATACACCTTGTGGAAGAAGCTTCGGCATCAAAAGCACCGATTGCAAAACTTGCCGATAAGGTCAGCGGTATATTTGTACCGGTTGTAATATCAATCGCAGTGATTACGATTATAGTGTGGTTGCTTTTGGGTAAAGGTGTTAGTTTTGCACTTTCAATGGGAATATCGGTACTTGTAATTTCTTGCCCGTGTGCGTTGGGATTGGCAACACCGACTGCAATAATGGTCGGTACAGGCAAGGGCGCGCAGTACGGAATACTTACAAAGTCAGCCGAAAGTCTTGAAACAGCACATCAGGTTGATACGGTCGTACTTGATAAAACAGGAACGATAACAGAGGGTAAGCCTTCTGTAACGGATATAGCACCTGTCGGAATTTCCGATAAAGAACTTTTACAGATCGCCGCGTCAATAGAATATTTGTCGGAACACCCTCTTGCAAAGGCTATTGTTGAAAAAGCCGACGGCTTGGAATTGAGTGATGTTGCAGATTTTGAACAGATTGTCGGACAAGGTGTAAAAGGCAATGTTGACGGAAAGAAGGTTTTAGCCGGAAATTATAAGATGATGCGTGAAAACAATATTGAAGTATCGGAAGATGAAATATTCGCGAATGACGGAAAAACATCATTGTATTTTGCGGTTGATAATAAATTTGTCGGAATAATTGCAGTTGCCGATACCATAAAGGAAACAAGCAGGCAAGCGATAGAAGATATGCGTAATATGGGACTTGACGTAATAATGCTTACGGGTGACAATGCTGTTACGGCAAATGCAATTAAAAACAAGCTGCCGTTAAGCAGTGCCGTTGCGGAGGTGTTGCCGTCAGACAAGGAAGAAGAAGTAAGAAAACTTCAGCAGAGCGGTCACAAGATTGCAATGGTCGGTGACGGAATTAATGACGCACCTGCTTTGACTCGTGCAGACGTAGGTATTGCTATCGGTGCGGGAACGGATATAGCTATTGAATCGGCTGATATTGTATTGATGAAAAGCGATTTGCAGGACGTTGTTACATCAATAGAGCTAAGCCACTCGGTAATCAAAAATATAAAAGAAAATCTGTTCTGGGCATTTTTCTATAATGCACTCGGAATACCGATTGCGGCAGGTGTTTTATACGGTATAGCAGGATTGAAATTAAATCCTATGATTGCCGCACTTGCTATGAGTTTCAGTTCGGTATTCGTTGTGTCAAATGCGTTGAGATTGAGATTTTTCAAACCGAAACGCAATAATATTAAAACTGTAAAAAATGAAAAGGAGAATATAACTATGACAAAGACAATTAAAATTAACGGAATGATGTGTTCACACTGTACAGGCAGAGTTGGAGAGGTGCTAAACGCAATAGACGGAGTAAGTGCGGAAGTTTCACTTGATAACGGCGGTCAGGCTGTTGTAACACTTGCAAAAGACGTGTCGGACGATGTGCTTAAAAAAGCCGTTGTTGACGCAGGATATGAAGTTGTAGGTATAGAATAAGAATTAAGCAAAATTTGGATTGTAGACAAAACCGATATGGTTTTGTCTACTTTATTTTTTGATGCCGATAGCCTTAATTATATAATATTTAATTGCATATATTCCATTATTTAAGTTTTACATAAATCCGATTTTGTGATATACTATAAAATGTATTGGTTTATAATATGGAGGAATGTTTTGTGAGGAAGAAAATTTTATTTTTTGCAATGACGCTTTTGTTGCTTACGGGAATAACTGCAAGTGCAGATGTTTTGGGTGAGCAAAACGGCGGTTGGAGTACGTATATGGGAGCATTTACATACTTTCATAATGTACAGTTCAATTCGGACAGCGTCGGTAAGCAAAATGAATATTATGTTGAATATACACCTAATGAGGACGCCGTACCGATTGTTGTGAACGGTGCGAGCATATGGGGAACGAGAAATATTAAACAGGCAGAGCAATATATACAGAAGAACGGTTTAAGACCGCTTGTCGGAATTAATGCCGATTATTTTTCATTTAAGACAGGTATTCCGATGGGTTATACAATAGCCGATGGCGAAATTATATCAAAGGAATACGGCGGACAGGACGCGGTCGGTTTCAGAAGTGACGGAAGCGGTTTTATAAAGTGGCTTGACATTCAGACAACAGTGACGGACGGCGAAAAAACGATTGATGTTATGTATATAAATAAGTGGTGTCAGGCGGGATTTGATCCTGTTTATCTTTTGACGGACAAATTCGGAGAAACGACAAAAACTCAATCGGAATGTATTTTTGTTATTTGCACACCGAATGAGGGCAGACTGCACGTAGACGAAACAATGTCGCTTACTGTTGACGATGTGTTCATATATAACGGCGAGATAGAAATTCCTGAGGGTAAGGTTGTTTTGCTTATGGATACAAGCGGTGTAAGTGAATATTATGACTTTTTGAGCAGACTTCACGCCGGTCAGACTTTAACGGTCGCAAATCAGGCGGTCGGAGATGACGGTACTTGGAAAACGGCTGAAAATGCGGTAAGCAGTGTCGGTGGTAGACTTGTAACAAACGGAGTGGCAAATTCCGATTTTGAAGCCGGTGCGGCACCGAGAACGGCTGTCGGAATAAAAGCAGACGGCAATATTATTTTCTATACGCTTGACGGCAGACAGTCGGGTTACAGCTATGGCGCTCAACTTAAAACGCTTGCAAAACGTATGGTTGAGCTTGGGTGTGTTGACGCGTTAAATCTTGACGGAGGCGGTTCGACAACCATTTCTGCGTGGTTTCCGGGAAAAGATAATACAATGGTTGTAAATTCACCGTCGGACGGTTATTTGAGAAGTGTTGCAAATTATATTTTCTTAAAGGACAATCGCGAGAGAACGAATATTCCGTGGATAATCAATATTACAGGCGGAACTAATAATAACTATCTTTCGGGAATGACCGCGAATATTAATATAGAAAGCGTATACGATACCGCAAATTATAAAATGGAAGAACCGTATAATATAAAATATCGTGCGGAAACCGATACGGACAGTACGGTGGATGAAAACGGAGCAGTATCGCTTAACGGTACAGGCGATGTTAAAGTTGTTATGTACGGCGATAACGGTGACGTGGCGGACGTGACATACGGCGTTTATGAAACACCTGAAGAAATCAAGGTATATAATCAAGCGGACTGGAAAGAAATCAGCGAAATCTATACAGAGGCAAACGAAGAATTGCAGCTTAATCTTTCGGCGGCGTCATACAAAAACGGAACCGAATTGCTTTCAACAAACAGATTGTATAAATGGGAAGTTGAGGGTGATATAGGTACAATAACAGAGGACGGTATTTTCACACTTGCCGATACAGTCAACAAAGACGGTAAAATAAAGGTGACGGCAGGGGCTTTAACGAAAGAAATACCGGTGCATATTTCGGATTATCCGAGTACGCCTAATCCGTTTTACGATACAGAAAATCACTGGGCAAAGGACATAATTGCCGATATGGCGGCAACAGGGATTATCAGCGGTTTTGAAGAAGACAGAAAAATGATTTTTAAGCCTGACAACAATATGACAAGAGCGGAATTTGCATCGATGATAGCAAATTACAAAAAACTTGATTTTTCAAAATATGATGATGTAAAGCTTGATTTTACGGACAATGATATAATACCGCAGTGGGCAGTTCCGGCTGTAAAAGCTGTGTATAAAGAGGGTATAATTTTAGGCCGCGTCAATGACGACGGAACAAGCACATTTGCACCGTATGACAATATAACGCGTGCAGAGGCAATGACGATTTTGGGAAGAATACTTCCGAATAATGATGATTTGCCGAATCTTCCGTTTGCGGATAAAAACGATATACCGCAGTGGGCGGAAGAAGGCGTGAGCAAGTTGTATTCGACAGGTATTGTGAGCGGTTATGAGGATAACACGATACTTCCGAATAATAATATGAAACGTGCCGAAGCGGCAACAATGTTGTATAAAATTGAAAATAAATAAAACAATAGGCTGTCGTTTTTTTGCCGACAGCCTATTGTTTTGCCCAAACGAGGTTAAAGTATTCCTCTACGGTCATATTCGCATACTTTTTAAATTCACTGTAAAATTCTTCGGGAGATTTAAAACCGCATTGATTATAATACCTTTCGTAATGAGTATTTCCTACCTTGAAAACCGCGTACTTCGCAAATTCCATACGGTAAAAGTAAATCAGCTCATTAATATTTTTGCCGTAACGGCTTATAAAAATATCGTTAAGCTCCGTTATTGAAATTTTGTGTAATTTCAGATATGGTGAAAAGTCTATATTTATTGAAGATATGTTTTGTTTTATAAAATCAAAACCACTCTCGGCAATAAAATCTTCGGGTGTCAAAAGAGTGGGTTTTGATGAAACATAACTTTCACCGCATACACCGATAAGATTGTACATATTAACAGAATTTTGTATATCGTCTTTATCGTGCATATAGCCGTCATACGCAATATTAAATGCGTTAAAAACTTCGTCGCTTTTCGGAACAAAAACAACGGATTGGTTAAAATCAAAGTATTGGAGATAATTTGTAACGAAATTACCGTTAAACGCAATACGCTTTATAGAAAAATTTTCTTGCTGTTTGAGCGAAAACAGAATTGAAGAATTTATAAATACAATATCGCCTTTGCTTACGGTTTGTTCAATGTTGTTTTCGGTGCATATTTTACCTGTTCCGCTTGTACACAAAATGAATTGATGGTGCGGAAAGTTGTTCATAAACATAACCTTTGAAAGATTGTTTATTTCCTGTATATCACATATGTATGACGGTAAAATTTTTTCGTAATTCTTTTTCATAGCTTATATTTCTCCGAATGTGTTAATACTTCTGTATTCCGTAGGCGTAATGCCTATATATTTCTTGAATGTGTTGCAAAAATAACTTTCACTGTTAAATCCGGAATTGATTGCAACATCCGAAAGTGACATATTTTTGTTGCTGACTAAAAGTTGTTTGGAATTTTCTATACGTATATTGGTAAGAAATTTTTGCGGTGTTATATTGTAAACTTTCTTAAAAATAATTCCGAGATAAGTAGGAGTTACTTTAATCATTTCAGCCAAAGCTGATATTGAAATATCGTGCATATAGTTAGATTTTATATAATCAATACACGGCTTGATTAAATTCGCTTTGTCATTGTTGGGATTGCCCTCAATGCAAGATGCAATATCGAACAATACAGCATACAAAAGTCTGCTGCAAATCGAATGAGCATTTTCGGTATTGGAGTTGTTTAGTTCAATAATTGTTTTAAAATTTTGATATACTTTTTCTTTAATATTTTCGGTAAGGTGAATTACACCGCTTTTTGAATATCCCAAAAACATCATAAGCTCAATAAGAGCATATCCGCCCATAACGATGTAGTCTGTTTTCCATGGAACAGAGGTGGGTTTATATGAATTTGATGTTGCGGAAGTAAAGTACATAATATCTCCGCTTTGAACTTTGTGCGAAACATTGTTGTGGTCTGTAAAAACACCTTCTCCGCTGTAACAAACGGAAATTTGAGAATGTAGCATAAAACCTTTGCCGCGACTTATTTGTGCTTGATGTTCAAGAGATTCCGAGCCGTAGACATACACCGGTAAAAGTCGTTCTTCTTTTGCTGATACAGGTTTGAACATATTATCCGCCTCCGATATATATGTTGAGTCTGTCGGCAAAGCGTTGACA
>OLXW01001478.1_pt1 | contig 11891 bp, 12 predicted proteins | sample 1673551 | NCBI WGS metagenome assembly OLXW01 (sample SAMEA103958114, study PRJEB25191) | human gut metagenome | reverse complement strand
TTCACTTGTCTACCTAGAAGGGAGCATATCAAATAGACAGCCCCTTTTACGTTCAGAATCAATCTTCTTCCATCCATACCTTCATGGTTTTCAGAAGCTTTTGTTTCTCTGGAATACTCATTTTATGTACCTGCTCGGAAATCTCGCGGTCCAGGGCAGTTTCACGGTATTCAGAATCAATTCTGCCAATCAGGGAATCCAGGGAGATGTTCAGCAGTCTTGCATAATAAATAAGGATACGCAGGGACATTGCAGTACGGTTATTCTCCACGTTGCTGATGTAGCCAGGAGTTACATTCAGAGCTTTGGCAACTTCCGCCTGGGTAAGCTTCATTTTGATTCGCAGTTCTTTCATTCGGGATCCTAAGTTTTCGTAATCAATCTGATTCATATTCGTTCTCCAATCTTTTTAACAGGTGCCGAACTGGCTTACCTGTGATTTTACACGCATTTAAGCTGCTTTCCAATTTGAACAAAATCTCCTGCAAATTCTGACGCACATCTTGCAGAAAACCCTTTTCAAACAGTTTCTTCAAACATGCTCTGGCAATCTATGGAACGGTTTCACCGCTTCCTGATTGCCTGCGGGTTCTTATATTATGGAACGACAGCTTCTTTATCCATAATATAAAGTATATAGAAAATATATGAAAAATGTAAGCTGTAAATTGTATGCTATTTATTTTATAGCTATATATCTGTTGTCGTTATTTTGACATTTCTGTCAGATACCCATATAATAAAAAGTGAAATTGGAAACAGGAATCGAACAGTTTGAGGTAATCACAAGATGCAGGATACATTTGAAATGCTGGAGGAGCTTTTGGAACAGGAGCAATTTGAATTGCTGTTTCCGAAAGAAAACGGAGCACAGGCTGAATGGGAATGTTATGAGACATATGAAAATAATGAGAGAAAACAGGGCGAAAAAGACAGCCTTGCCAGAGTGGGAAAAGAGAAAATTCCAGGTGATATCCGCCTTGTTTATTTGATGAATGATGCCGTAGAAAGCTTTCTCATTTTCCGGGACGCCAGACTTACAGGCTCTTATCTGGAGAATTATGAAGGCCCTCTGAAATCATCCTTAAGTCAGGAAGGGGATGAATATATACTGGTAGTATGGCAGGGGGAGAACGTAGTCACTCTGTTTTTCAGAATGCTGGATCTGGAGGTTTATCTTTATAACTATGGGGAGATCGGTCATTTCTGGGTGCCTGGATATGAATATCTGCGTCAGCTGGAATATCGGATCGCCATTGCAAGAGATAAGCTGGAATATCTGGGAGAAGAGTTTTGTACAGAAGAAGAAAGGGCACTTGTGCAGCTGGCGGACTTTCCACCGTTGAATTATTGCTGTTATCCGGCAGTGCCGAAACAGTATATTGTGCCAAAGGAAGACCCCTGGAAGCCGTCTGCAGCAGCATTTCAAGTAATGGAAGAGCTAGCAGAAGAAGCTCGGGATTTTTCTCTGCTTCGGTTGTTGCATGTTTATAAGAAATTTCCAGCTCCATTTATCGCCAGGATTTTTGCCAGGGTATTGCACAAGAATAAGCATAGTGCAGTGATTGATCTTCTTACCGGAAAAATAAAAAGCGCAGCGGCGGCTTATCCTGACCGGACTTTTGGAAATGAGGCTGATCAGCAGTTAAAAAGCCTGCTGTCAAAAGCGGGAAAACTGCAGGAAAAACTGACCCGGGACGGAATCCATGCAGAGATATTAAGAGAAGAGCCCTTTACAACAGCCAGAGACAGCCTGGATTTTCAGGTTTTTCTCATGGTTTGGAAAAAGGGCTGGCGGAATCGCAAGGTGGAAATCCGGAAACTGTGAATAAGAAATTATCGTGCTTTAACACTTCTCAGAAAATAACAGATCGCCCACGCAATACTCATCCCCGCGGCGATTCCAAATGCAAAGAGAAAGGTGTCCCTCCCATATTTAAGTGCCTGCATGGGATTTCCCTCTACAATACTGCTCATGCAGTAATAAAGGGTACTTCCGGGAATTAATGGAATCACGGAAGTAACGAAAAAAGAAGTGGAAGTTTCCTTGCAGATTCTTGCCAGGATTTCCGCATACACATCTGCAATAAAACCAGCCAGCAGTGCCGGAAGAAAAACACTTCCCCACAGACTCTTCCCAAAGAGAAAGACCAGCCAGCTAAGAAAACCACCGGCAGCAGCCAGCGGCAGATATTTAGTTTTCATGTGAAAAAGAAGACCAAAAGCCACAGATCCGATAGCTCCGGTAATCAGCTGTATAACCGTCATTGTGATCAAAGTCCAAACCTCCCAAAAAGAATAATTGCGCCCATAAAACCAAGTGCCAGTGCTGCTGCAAGAAGTAACGCGGCGATCAGCCTGATAATACCCGAAAGGGTATCACCAATGAGTACATCGCGGATCGCATTAGTTGACATAAGTCCTGGAATCAGAAGCATAATATCACCAATCATGATCTTATCCATGTGAAGGAAAGGACAGAGCAAAGTAAATCCGCAAATGGCGCAGCCTGTGAGAAAAGACGCTGCAAATTGGAAAGTAACCTCGTTCATACATACTGGTCTTAGATATTTTTGCAGGCTCCATATCAGGATTGCAGCAATGCCGGCAGTAATGGCATCCGGAATAGTGCCGCCGTAGAAAAGGGCAAAACTGCAGGCTGCAAGAACGCTTCCAAGCAGTTTCCAAAGAGGCTTAGGTCTGTTTGCATTGATCTTCTCAAATTCATTTCGCAGCTCCGCAGCAGAAACCGGATGACTGCAGAAACGGCGGCTCAGGTCATTGAGCTGCTCCAGCTTGGTGAAATCATTCCCCCCACATTCATGAATGCGCCGTGTCTGCGTCCGTGCGCCATCTCCGGGAAATTCCATAGTAATAACAATGCTGGACGTGATGACAAAAACATTCATATGGGTAGCACCACAGGCATAGCCCATCCGGTTCAGGGTGTCCTCCACCCGGAAAATCTCTGCGCCGCTGTTTAACAGTGCGTCGCCCATATCAAGAAAAACATGCAAATAATCTTTAGATGTCTGCATAAGGAATACTCCTTTAAGTAATAGAAAAGCCCTGATGGGCAGGATTCTTTCGCGTATCATTTTGCTACGGGAATGAGATAAGTATAAAGCTTAATGGCAGGCAATACAACCGTTAAATAATTGATTTCCGGAATCCTGTATTCCATAAAATGCCCGATTGTGCTAACATAGAGCATAGTAGATTACGAAATATTTTCAGGAGGAAATTTAAATGGGTTGTACTACAATTTTAGTTGGAAAAAAGGCGTCTTATGATGGCTCTACTATGATCGCAAGAAATGACGATTCCGGTTCCGGCCATTATATGCCCAAAAAATTTGTGGTGGTTCATCCGGAGGAACAGCCGCGGAAATATAAATCTGTGATTTCTCATGTGGAAATTGATCTTCCAGATGATCCAATGGGCTATACATCTGTGCCAAATGCAGTAGACGGTGAAGGAATCTGGGCAGCAAGCGGTGTAAATGAGGCAAATGTGGGAATGACTGCTACAGAAACGATTACCTCCAATCCCCGGGTACTTGGTGCGGATCCTCTGGTAACCTATCAGCCTGCCCAGGACGGTAAAGAGGAAGCAGCCGGTGGAATCGGAGAGGAAGATATTGTATCCATTGTTCTTCCATACATTCACAGCGCCCGCGAAGGGGTAATCCGTCTCGGAAGTATCCTGGAGAAATACGGAACCTATGAGATGAACGGAATTGCTTTCCAGGATCAGAATGAAATCTGGTGGCTGGAAACCATCGGCGGCCATCACTGGATGGCAAGAAAGGTTCCGGATGAGGCGTATGTGGTAATGCCAAATCAGCTTGGAATTGATGAATTTGATTTGGAAAAAGCATTGAAGGATCAGGAAAAATATCAGTGCACATGTGAGGAATATGCGGATCTGGAATACATGTGTTCCGCTGACCTGAAAGAATTTATCAGCAAAAATCATCTGGATCTTTCCATGGATGGTGCATTGAATCCAAGAGATGCGTTCGGAAGCCATGACGATTCCGACCATGTTTATAATACTCCTCGTGCATGGTATATGCTGAGAACCCTGAATCCGAAGACAAAAATCTGGGATGGCGTAAATGCAGAATTTACTCCATATTCTGATGATCTGCCATGGTGCATGATTCCGGAAAAAAAGATTACTGTAGAGGATGTGAAATATGTATTGTCCTCCCATTATCAGGGAACCTCTTATGATCCATACGCTTCCTATGGAGAAAAAGAACAGCGTGGAGCATTCCGTTCTATCGGTGTGAACCGTACAGATTTCCTGTCTCTGATCCAGATGAGACCAGGCATGGAAAAGGACTGCAATATTCTGGAATGGGTTGCATTTGCATCCAATGCATTTAATGTGCTGGTGCCGTTTTATGCCACAATTGATACCACTCCGGACTATTTTTCCAGCACCACCAGGGAAGTAACCACTGACAGCTTCTACTGGGTAAGCCGCATGATCGGTGCCATGGCAGATGCTTCTTATAAGAGCTCCATTTTCCATATTGAACGTTATCAGGAGCGTGTAATGTCAAAAGGCCACCAGCTAATTGGCAAATATGACGCTCTTCTGGAAAAAGAGTCTGACGCAGCGAAGCGAATGTCCCTTCGCCATCAGGCCAACCAGGAAATTGCGGATATGGTGAAAAAAGAGGCTTCTGACACACTGAATAAAGTGCTTTATGAGCTGAGTAATCAGATGAAGAATGCTTATTCCAGGTCTGATGCGTAATGTCAGAGCCTTTTTCAAACACGCTCTAGAAACCTGTGGACAAATTTCTTTCAATTTAATATAATAAAGTGCAGAAAGCAGTTACATAGGGAACCGGAATGAAAATTAAGGAGGCTGGAATGACAATAAAAGAATGTTATGAGAAAGTTGGCTCAGATTACGATGGAGTTCTGAAAAGACTGGGAAGCGAAGCGCTTGTGAAAAGATTTGCGGTGAAATTTCTTAATGATCCAAGTTTTCAGGAGCTGACAGATGGTCTTGCCGCACAGGATGGAGAGAAAGCATTCCGTGCAGCCCATACCCTGAAGGGTGTGTGCCTGAACCTTGGATTTACAGAATTGTATAAGGTCAGTGCAGAGCTTACGGAGGTATTAAGAGGAAGAGAAACCGCAGGAAGTGATGAGCTTTACGCGCAGGTGAAAGAGCAGTACACGACCTTGACAGATGCTATCAGGGAACTGGCCGGTAATTAATGCCTGCTCCTATTCAGCAGATATCATCTCAAGAGATATTTTGTGAACTTCGTTTACAGAAAACCCAAGAAGTACGGCGCGAAAACATGGGAAACATGATTTCTGTGCATCGCGAAGAGTGTAACTATGAAGGAACGGAAGCGGACCTTATGGGCTGCCAGAAGCCATTGCGATTTTGTTTATTGTATTTTTGCATAAGTGGAAAAAGAATACACTGCTTAGTATTGGCGGTGGAACAATTTTGTATATGCTGCTGGTGCAGAGGGTGTTTTAGAGCGTATTTGAAAAAGCATTCCGCGAATTGTGACGTACATCTTGCAGAAAGCCTTTTTTAAACACACTCTAAAATTGGAAATACACCAAATCTAATGTATCTAATCAGATATAGCAATATTCTATAACGAACTCAAGGTAAAATGAATTATACAAAATTCCCTCAACTTGCTATGATATATTCAGACAAAAAGAGAGAAAACATTTCTCTGAACGCGATCATACGAATCTGGAGGAAAATCATGGCAAGAGGAATCAATACAAAGTGTTTACATTTGGAAGAAGAGGAAGGCTGTTGTAACAATTATGGCTCTATCAGTTTTCCGATTTATCAGACAGCAACATATGAGCATCCGGCAGTAGGCCAGAGTACAGGCTTTGACTACAGCAGACTGCAGAACCCGACCAGAGAGCATCTGGAAAAAATTGTAGCAACTTTGGAAAACGGAATCGATGCACTGGCTTTTTCCACTGGAATGGCAGCAATCACTCTGGTAATGGAGCTGTTTAAACCAGGAGACCATCTGATCATAGATGCAGACCTGTACGGCGGAAGCATCCGGCTTTTTGACAATGTTTCTTCGAAAAACGGAATCCATTTTTCCAGAATCGACTGTTGGAAAGAAAATGTGGAAAGTTATGTAAATGAAAACACAAAAGCAATTTATATTGAAACTCCAACTAATCCCATGATGAATGTCACTGATATTGCGGCACTTGCAGAAATTGCAAAAAGACACAATCTCCTTCTTATAGTAGACAATACATTTTTATCTCCATATTTCCAGAATCCACTGGAACTGGGAGCGGACATTGTAGTGCACAGCGGAACCAAATTCCTGGGCGGACATAATGATACCCTGGCAGGATTTCTGGTAACCAACAGAGAGGATATCAGTGAAAAGCTTCGTTTTCTTATTAAAACCACAGGCTCCGGCCTGGCTCCTTTTGACAGCTGGCTGATTCTTCGCGGTATCAAAACTCTTGGAATCCGCATGGAGCAGGCACAGAAAAATGCTTTCAAAATCGCAGAATGGCTGAAAACAAAGAGCGCAGTGACCAGAGTAATCTATCCGGGATTACCAGATCACCCGGGATATGAGATTATGAAAAAGCAGGCCAGAGGATTTGGCTCCATGCTTACCTTCCAGCTGGAAAGCAAGGAGTTTGCCCTTTCTGTTCTGGAAAAAGTGCGGATGATCAAGTTTGCAGAAAGTCTTGGTGGTGTGGAGACGTTGATCACATATCCAACTACCCAGACTCATGCGGATGTGCCGAAGGAGATACGGGAACGCAACGGAATTACAGAGGCAACCCTTCGCCTTTCTGTTGGAATTGAGGATGTACAGGATCTTCTTGATGAATTTGAAAAAGTATTTGCAGAAACAGAGGAAGAATTATATGGCGGAAAGAAATCTTGATTTTGATAAAGTGATTAACAGAAAAAATACCAGATGTCTGAAATATGATTTTGCAGTAAAAAGGGGAAAACCGGCAGATGTGCTGCCTCTTTGGGTTGCAGACATGGACTTTGAGACCTCTTCTTATATTGAAGATGCGCTGGTGGCACGTGCAAAAGAGGGAATTTTCGGATACAGTGAGGTTCAGAATCCTTATTTTGAAATCATTGCAAACTGGATGAAGCTTCACCACAACTGGGAGATACAGGAGGACTGGCTGATCAAAACACCAGGAGTTGTTTTTGCCCTGGCGATGGCGGTAAAAGCATACACGCAGCCGGGAGACAGTGTGCTGATCCAGCTTCCCGTTTATTATCCTTTTTCAGAAGTTATTCAGGACAATGGCAGAAAAGTGGTGAGCAGCAACCTTTATCAGGGAGAAGACAACCGCTATCACATCGATTTTCAGGATTTTGAAAAGAAAATCGTGGAGGAAAATGTAAAACTGTTTTTCCTGTGCAATCCGCACAATCCGGTGGGAAGAGTGTGGAGCGCAGAAGAATTGGAAAAAATAGGAGATATCTGCGTAAAGAATGGTGTGACCGTTGTCAGTGATGAAATCCATCAGGATTTTGTTTTTAAGGGAAAGCATCAGGTGTTTGCCGGCCTGAAAAAGGAGTTTCAGGATATTTCCATTACCTGCACTTCCCCAAGTAAAACTTTCAATCTTGCAAGTATGATGATTTCCAATATTTTTATTCCCAATCCGGAGCTTCGCCGAAGATTCCGGAAGCAGCTGGATGCGGCAGGAACCAGCCAGCTTGGGGTTCTGGGACTGGTGGCAACAGAGGCTGCTTATTCCAAGGGGGAAGAGTGGTACCAGGCAATGCATGCTTATGTGGAGGCGAATATCAATTACACAAAAGAGTATGTGGAAAAATATCTGCCTGGGGTGAAGATGACAGATCTGGAAGGCACGTATCTGGTGTGGCTGGACTTCCGTGAGACAGGCCTGACTGTTGAGGAACTGGAGGATTTGATCCTTAATAAGGCCAGACTTTGGCTTGACAGTGGAAAGATTTTCGGAAAAGAAGGTGAAGGATTCCAGAGGATTAATGTGGCGTGTCCAAGGGCAACGCTGACGGAGGCGTTGGAGCGGATTAGAAAAGCATTTTAAATGGAGATCTTTTTACTTTCAGTTGTGTACGGCGTATAGGAATGGTAAAATAGAAAAAAATTGCGCATACACAGGAGAAAACCATGACCAACAAAATCGACCGTGAAGATATGCTGGCGCTGACCAGGAGGATGAATGTTGCCCGGAGTTCTTTTACAAGGATTGCGGGATGTTATGTGGATAAGGACGGGGACTTTGACGGCAGCTTTAACGTGAATTTTTTAAAGCTGTCTGCCGCAGAAAAGAAGAAAAACATTGAGCTTGCCAAGGCAGTTCCCTTTGCAGCAACAAATGTAAATCTGAAACGTTATGAATTTGCAGATGCAGACAGAAGGCCAGGAACCGTGTGGCAGCTTTTGATGGCAATCCGGGAATGTGGGCTGAAAAACGATGCTCTTATGGACAGCTTCTATGATCTTGTAATGGAGAATTATAAAAGCAGGAGACCTTATGCAGTTTATATTTTCCACGACAGATATGATATTCCGGCAAAGGCAGCAGATAAGGAGCGGCTGGGGGAATCAGAAGCTGTTTTTGAATATCTGATCTGTGTAATTTGTCCTCTTGCAGATGAATACGAGCCAGGTGAGCCGGAGTGCGGCTTTCTTTTTCCGGCATATACAGATGGAGGCGCAGACCTGAACCATGTTGCCGTGTTCCAAAAGGATGCAGACAGACCGCATCTGGAACTGGTGAGGTCGATTTTGCGGGTGAAATAATAAAAATTTAACAGTTGCTTTTGCAAAATATAAAAAAGGTACTCTGTTATATTGGTATCAACATAATTGATATTAATATAACAGAGTACCTTTTTACATAGTCTGGAGTTGTACTTTATGGGATATTCTCGTATTCCCGTATGATCTCCTTTGCAGCTGCATACTTCGTCCGCCAGTGCTTTAGCTGCATTGGATCCGGCGTGACGGAAGAAAGCCGTGTTTCATCTGAATTATGGGCGAGATCCGCAATCTTTACCTTACGAGCCAGCGGATTTTCGCAAAGTCTGCGCACATAATCCAGATAATCATCGGAAGGAGCGTGTGTAAGCAGCTGGACTGCCTCTGTGATCTCTCTTGGGAATTCCGCTTCCAGATCAGGAAGAGTCAGGGTAGTATCTTCCAGAACGTCATGAAGCAGGGCAATGCAGGTGGTAGTTTCATCTGTCATTTGTTCTGCAAGATGAACCGGGTGAAGAATATAAGGAACCCCACTCTGGTCGTATTGCCCTTCGTGTGCTTTATATGCAATTTTTATGGCTTTTATGGTTAAGGGAGTATAGACCATAGTTTATTCTGCAGGTGCAGCCTCCGTGTCTGTATTTAATGGAGTGAAAGCTGCCAGAATTTCATCTGCTTCTGCTGTGGTATCTGTGGTGTATGATAAAATAATGGAGACAAACTTTCCTCCCTGTTTGCGGGTACAATATTTCTGAAGAATTTCATAGTCATTGATTGCCACACTTGTTTCCATAACACGGAAATCCTGCCCGGCAATCTGTATATCTGTCACATCTGAATAAGTATAGCCCATCCCGGTAGCATCCAACATCTGCTGTGCAGCCAGAAAATACTGGTCAACAGTCATATTCTCCAGAGAAGCATCCTCAACAACTAAGGAAACATTAGGAAAACCGGAGATGGAGGAAGCCATCATTTCATAAACAGTGCCGGACAAAGCATCCTCTCCAAGTTCCACACCGGAAGATTCCTCCAGAGTAGTCTGACCCTGCTTCATAACAGACTGAAGCTCTTCCTCTGTATTCATGACTACTGTTTCCGGCGGTGTGAATTTCAGATTCAGCCACTCACTCTGAAAATCAGTGTCTGTGATGGTGCCTTTTTTATAAGGGGTATCAGAAGTATCGGTAGCACTCTGGGCACTGTCCTCGGTATCGGCGGAAGATTCAGTGGTATTCTGAACGCTGTCAGAAGTATCGGTTGTCTCCTTTGCAGTGCCGTCAGTGCTGCCTGCTGATGCCTCTTGTTCATTATCTGCATTTGTCGTATCTGCTGTATCAGCTGTCTGTGAGGTCTCCTCTGCCAGTACTGGAACAACAGCACCGGTGCAAAGGGAAAAAGCCAGCACAGCCGGTATTAGTAAGCTCTTTTTTCTTCGCATGAATTCGGTATCCTCCTAAGATTTATGATGCCAGAAAAGTTTGATGCGTTCATTGAATAAAGAGGGGGATAAAATCTCCCGCAAATTGTGACGCACATCTTGCAGAAAGCCTTTTTCAAACATGCTCTGATGTCGTGAAACTATTATAGCAAATTCGAAATTACTTTCCTAGTGATAAAAGGTAGAAAAAAACGTGAAAAAATTGTGAAGGGTTATTGTTACAGGAGAAAGCAGCAGAGTGGCTGCGCTAATATCCTGTGATTTGTTGTGGGGAGTTGCGTTTCCTGTCATATTTCGTTATAATAAAAACCAAAGACTCAAAAACAGATTTTTACCGATTGACAACTTATTATACAAGGAGTTTCTATATGAGCTTTTGGAATACCCTGAAACAGAAATTACGAAGCTTTATTCCGGTAAGCCGCACCTATATGGACAATAAGCTGCGTGAACTGGAAAAAGAGAATAGACGCCAGGAAAAAATCCTCCTGGAGCTTCAGAAAAACAGCCAGTCCATGCTGGAGCTGAAGGAATATGTGTCACAGGAACTGCATCGCCGGGACGACTGGGGGAAACGGGCTGCACAGGTGCAGCGTGAAGCGAAAGAACGCCAGATCTGGGTGATCAAATGTCCTGCTCCCGAGGAAAAAAAGATCCGTTGGGGCGATTATGCGTATGCAGTTGCCATGAAACGTTACCTGGATCGAATGGGAATGTACACTATAATTGACCTGCACGAAGACTGGGACTGTGAAGTAAACGCAGATGTGGTTCTTGTACTTCGAGGCTGCGAATTTTACCGTCCGGATCGCCGGAACACCAAATGCCTCTACATTATGTGGAATATCAGCCACCCGGAGATGGTTACTCAAGAAGAATACCAGCTCTATGATATTGTATGCGTAGGTTCCCGCCATTATGCCAGGGAGCTTCAGGCGAAGCTTACGGTTCCTGTTTATCCATTGCTTCAGTGTACAGACACTGAGCTTTTTTACCCGGATCAGGAAGCTGAATGCAGCCGTGGAAAAGATTATTTATTTATTGGAAATTCCCGTGGTGTGGCCCGCCCCTGTGTATTATGGGCAGCACAGGATAAACTTCCGCTGAAAATCTGGGGCGCCGGCTGGAAAGCTATGCTGGGGCCAGATAAGACCATGGTACAGGATATTTTTATCGAAAACAGCCAGATTCCCGCCCTTTACCGAAGTGCCCGCGTCACATTGAACGACCACTGGAAAGACATGCTGGATTATCAGTTTGTGAATAATCGCATTTTCGATGCCCTGGCCTGCGGTCTCCCGGTAATATCTGACTGCTGCGATGAGCTCAGGGAAATCTTTCCGGAAGCAGTGCTGTACTATAGCAATAAAGAAGAATTTCACCAGTGCGTGAAGGAAATTGAGAACAACTATGAAGAAGTGAAAGCAAAAGTCGACGAGCAGTGGCCGGTGATTAAGGAGCAATATTCCTTTGAGGCGAGAGCACGGGAACTGGTGGAGATTGTGGAGAAACATTTGCAAAAGTAATAAGTTTATCAGCTGAAAAAGAATGGGAAAGAGAATGGAAAAGCAAAGAGATACTCTGATCGATTTATTGAAGGGGATTGGAATAACTTCAATTGTTATAGGACATTCAAGTTGGATATTGCCAGGATGCAATTTTCCAATTGGTCCATTTGTT
>OLXW01001477.1_pt1 | contig 11891 bp, 10 predicted proteins | sample 1673551 | NCBI WGS metagenome assembly OLXW01 (sample SAMEA103958114, study PRJEB25191) | human gut metagenome | reverse complement strand
GGGAACAGACCTTGCTTGAAAAACGGTTAGCAATTTGCATGACCTGTGGGCGTGTCAGCTCATGGAAAGACCGCCCCACCTTTGAAGAACTGGCGGTTATGTTTGAGGGCAGCACAGCCAGCGGTGCAGAGAGAGCCTACCGCAGAGCAGTGGACAAGCTAACGGAACTGTTGGTTGCCGAAGGTGCGCTCCATGCTGTCCGGTTGAAACAGGTGTCCAAAACCAAGCAAAAAAAGAAAATCGCCGCCGCAATCTACGAATATCAAGCAGACTGCGACGGAGAATGGGGCGAAATATCATTGGATTTCGAGAACGGTACAGCAGAGATCATCCGACTTGCTGATTGGGATACCATGAAAACAAATCGCTTTGCGAACAAGGTGATAGCGTATCTTCTGAACTGTGAAAACGAGAAACTGCCAACGAAAACAATGCTGGCATTTGAACCATAAAAAGAAAAAACCGCTACAACATTCATCCCCCCTTTGGAATGAGAATTGCAGCGGTTTATCTGCTTGAAACTAATTATTCGATATTTGTGATTTTCTAATCATCGTTTGCCAGATGGGTAAAGCCTTTGTTTTTCTCAATAACCTTGATACCATAAACATCTGCAATTTGTGCAGGATAGGTTTCAAGGATTTCACCAGCGTATTCAATTTCGATCACATCTCCGATTTCAGGTTCCGGTGATGGATGCACATTTCTGATCGGCACTTCAATTCGGTCTGCACTACTCAATTCCCAGCTACCTTCAACAGGCTTCACAAGATAATTGCCATCATGAATTTCCAGAATTTCAGCTTGGAACACCTGATGCGCTTCGTTGGAAAAACCTTCAATCTGAATGCAATGATTCTTGAAAACCAGTCGGCCGGTTTCTACCAGTTCATCAGTATGATATTTTGTTTTATCTACATACAAGCGGCCATCTTGATGATCCTGTCTGAGAGTGAAATCAAAATACCCTCTGTCAGACAGCTCATAGCTTACTCCGTTTGCATAGTCATAGATAATGACACGGTTGTCAATCATGCCTGAGCCCCAACTGATTGAAGAACACAACTCAGGCAAACCGTCGCCAGTGAGGTCGCAGAAATAGGCGTTCCAGATTGGCATCCCCGTATAAAGTGAAGTGCTTTTACTACCCTTAACAGCCAGCATCTCTCCGTAAGTCCAACGGAAGGTCACATCTGGAAACTCGGTGAGGCTGATTTCAAGACTACCGTCCCATTTCATTTCATCAGGGGTTTCAAGGTAATCAAACCACTCTATTACGGAATTTATCTCGTCCACAATACGCACTTCTACATTTTCTACTTCAACATAAACAATAATGTCCTCATTGGTGGGGTTCTGCATATTCACACCAATCTTAAACCACGTATCTTTTTCTGCATCAAATTCCACAGACATACCATGCGTAAGATAAGTGGCTGTGTATCCGGTTTCTGCTGTTTTATTAACGGGGAACAAAAGAACTTCTGTATCACCCAATCCATCACCAGACCATATTTTGATTGAATTTCTGACTGTGCTGACTTCCTCCTCCGTATATACAAATTCCTCTTGACTTCCTGCGGGAACAACAATTCGCAATGTATAGCGGTCTTGTTTAGGATTCGTCAGGAAGCAGACCGCAACGCCCACGCAAATAATGACTGCAATAATAATAACCCAGAACGCAGGCTTCTTATAATTCATCACAGACTTCACGCGCTCCTTTACACCTACCTCGCCAAAGGCAAGAGGACAAGCGGCGATCATGCGGCGGTTTACACTACAGGCAACAAGTGCTTGCATATAATCGGCTCTCTGCTCATTGCCAAGTTCCTTGATGACTTTTTCATCGCAGGCTAGCTCAATGTCACGACACAGCAGAACATAAGCCAACCACATGAGAGGATTGAACCAATGGATTGTCAGTAAGAGGAAACCAAGGGGTTTCCACCAATGGTCTTTACGATGAATGTGTGCTTGCTCATGGGCAACAACGTGTTCCAGATCCTGACCGTTCATGTTGAACGGGAGATAGATTCTTGGCTTTATGATGCCAAGCACAAACGGAGATTTTACATTCTCGCTCTGGAAAATGTTGTCCTTGTAGCGAACGGCAGTATCAACTTTGCGATGCAGACGCCAATAGCTGATAGCTGTATATAAGGCAAGTGCAATCATGCCGAAAATCCAGATGTATTCAAAGATACCGATGGTGATTTGCAAAGGATTTACACTGGCACCAGCCATCGGAGTATTGGACTGGCTGATGATAGGATTAACAGCATTGTTTATTGCATTTATTCCACTATTGATGGTAGGGGTGGTATTCATTCCAATGTTCGGCGGAATGGTTTCGGCACTTGGAATTAGACTCAATGCGCTCTCGATGGAAAATGGGAAAGCCAGCCGCACTGCTACGATGCCCCAGAGCAGGACATTGACCCACTTGGGGGCTTTCTTCAAAACAAACCGGAGCAACAGCACTGCCAGGACGAGCCAGCTTGCCGATATGCTCATGTTGATGATTTTCAAAAAGAGTTCGTTCATTGTGAACCTCCTTTCCTGATGCGGTCGATCATGCGCTGCATCTCATCAAGCTCATCTTCGGACATAGCCTGATGCTTTGTAAAAGCAGCGATAAAGGCAGGCAGAGAACCCTCGAATTTCTTCTCAACCAGTTCGTCGATCTCACACGCCTGAGCTTCATCTTTGGAAACGAGAGAAGTAATAGTGCCATTGTCGTTTTTCAGCACACCGCGATCTCCAAGACGCTTGATAACGGTATAAGTTGTAGTCCTTTTCCATCCGAGCTGATTCTGACACAGCTTTACAAGCTCGACGGCAGTAACCGGCTCATGCTCCCACATAATCAAGCAAAACCTATACTCACTTTCGTGAATCTTCGGAAAATCCATATTCATGCCCTCCATGTCTACACCGTTAGACTCCATAGATAGTCTACCACATTAGACAATCAAAATCAATAGAGTTCACAGAAAAGATACAAAAAATGCCCACAGAATTTCTCCCACGGGCAAGGTGTTGGTTAGCTATCAAGCGGTTTGTATTCAGTTACAGTTTTCAAATAGGTTTCTGGATTACCGTTCAATATCAAGTCTGCATATCCAATCGGATCATTGTAGATCAGATAGTCCAGTTCTGACCGCTGATACATATTGTCGGCAATCTCGTTTTCCACGGCGATGGTGTTAATCGCAATCATGCTACCATTTGCAAATTTCAGTTCCACACAGGCATTATCCATGTTGAACTCACAAGAAATCAATCTATCCATAAGAAACCTCCATTTTGCGGGATGTTAGATCATCCCAAAATATTTGAATGCTTCTCGGATTGCTTTCTCTTTTTCCTGCGGACACTGGGGCTGTCTGGAATCCTCGGACTTCGGCAGATTATAGTTCTTACCAACCCCAATCCCACATTTTCGTTTAATCTGTGAGATATAGAGGTTGGACACCTTTAACCCGGTATGCTCCAACACATACTCCTTGATCTGCGGATAGGTTGCCCCATCCTGAAATTCGGACATATCCATATCTTCCAAAGAGAACTCAACCCGAATCTTTTTCGAGTCGACCTCACCCTTGGAAAGCAAGACAACCGTCTCCACGTGTTCCGTCGCAGGGAACATATCAACCGGTACGACAGTAACGGCGCTGTATCCGTGTTTGGTCAGATATTTAAGGTCACGGGCAAGCGTGGTCGGATCACAGGATACGTAAACAACGCGTTTGGGATTCAATGTCACAACCGATGACAGGAACTTCTCATCACTGCCGCTTCGTGGTGGATCCATAAATACAACATCTGCACTTTCTCCCTCATCTGCCATCTGACGCATAAATACACCAGCATCATTCTGATAAAAATGCACATTTTTAATTCCATTACGTTTCGCATTCACAATTGCATCTTTTACTGCATCCGGATTCAGTTCCACACTGATAACTTCCTTCGCTTTATCACTGGCAATTAAGCCAATTGTTCCGATTCCACAGTATGCATCGATCACTCTTTCTTTACCTGTAAGACCAGCAAGTTCGATTGCCTTTGTATAAAGTTTCTCTGTCTGGGCTGTATTTACCTGATAGAAAGATTTGGATGAAATGCGGAATATATGTCCACAAAGTTCATCTTCAATATACCCTTTACCATACAGTACTGTTTCTTTTTCTCCGAGGATCATGCTCGTCTTCTGATTATTTACGTTCAGAATGATCGTCGTGATCTCTGGATGAAGTTTCCGAAGTGCCTTAACAAAGTTATTCTTGGATGGCAGGATTGGTGATCCCAGTACAAGCACTACCATCACCTGTCCACTGTGATGTCCGGTTCGCACCAGTACATGGCGGAACAAACCATAGCCAGTATCCTCATTATACGTTTTGATCTTAAAAGATTTCAAAAGATCACGAATATCACGGATGATCGCATCTGCACGTTTATCTTCAATCAGACATTCATCTACCGGTACAATAAAATGTGTTCCCTGCTGATAAATTCCGGAAATCACAGTACCATCCTTCCGATGTCCGAATACTGCATGTACTTTATTTCTATAATGGAACGGATTTTCCATTCCAATGATCTTCTCTGTATTGCAGTATGGCTTCAGAAGTTTATTTACCTGCTTCTGCTTCTGTTTCAACTGCTTCTCATATGGCATATCCAGAAGCTGACATCCACCACATTTTCCATGTACCGGACAAAGTGATTTCTCTGATTTTACAACAATTTTTTTCTCTGCCTTTTTTTTCCCGAAAGTGTTATATTTCTTAACTTCTGTTTTATCTGTTTTATATTTTTTCTCGTTCCTAAACTTCGGTTTCTGAACAAATTTTTTTCCTGTTTTTTTCTCTGCCATTTATACTCCCTCTCCATCAAATTCCGGTATAAAACTTTCTTTTGCTGTTTCACCTTCCTGCATAAATCCATTCTTCAGTCCAAGTGAAATCGCATAATCAATCAATCGTTCATACTCTCTGTCCGTTACTTTTCTTGATAACTGCGGATCATCCTTCATCGCTGGCATCGGCGTATACTGATTCATCATACTGATATAGATCCTGTCACCATAAGTCTCATAAAGATATTTTAACACATTCTTTGCATCTTTTACATGGCCCGGTAATAACAACTGCCGGACGATTACTCCTTTTTTCATCATACCACGACTGTCAAATTCTGCTTTCCCAACCTGTCGGACCATTTCACTCAGGGCTTCTTTTGCAATTTCCGGATAGTCCTGCGCATGAGAATATTTTTTTGCCAAAACTGCATCCATGTATTTGAAATCTGGGAGATAAATATCTACCAACCCGTCCAGCATTTTTAGAGTCTTCGCTTTTTCATAACCGCTGCTGTTGTACACAACCGGAATATGTAATCCCTGTTCTTTCGCCATTTCCAAAGCAACAGCAACTTGTGGTAAAAAATGTCCTGCCGTTACCAGATTAATATTATTTGCCCCCTGCTCCTGCAATTGAAAAAAAAGTTCTACCAGGTGTTCTAGTGTAATCTTCTTTCCCCTCTGGCCTCTGGATATTCTTCTGTTCTGACAGAAATTGCATCCCAGCGAACATCCGGAAAAAAATACAGCTCCTGATCCCTCTTTCCCGGAAATGCAGGGCTCCTCCCACATATGGAGAGCAGCCCTTGCAACCATGATCTCTGTATCTGTACAACAGAATCCCTTCTGACCGGCCATACGATCTGCACCACAGTTACGTGGGCAGAGTCGGCATTCTTTCATCCATGGTCTGATTTTATCTGTTACATCCATGAGTTTTTATCTCCTATAGTCCATAGTTTCCTCACATCAAAAGTTCTTAAGTGTATCACATATCCTGAACTGTAAGGATACCATAAATTCCGTTCCTTTTCCACTTTCACTTCTGACCTAAATAAAAAATTCAGGTCCATCCGAGTTCCATTTGCCATCCGTTGACAAATATATCTTCTTATTTTATAATTATTTACATAATTGTACCGCGGATCTCCGTCCTGAGTATTTATATGCTTGGGATTTTTTTATGCGGCAAATTGCTCTGCAAAATTGCCGTCTTACCGTACTAAATTTGATCAAGGAGGTAATCTATTTGAGACAGATTTCAGGAAATAAATTACTGGTAAAAGCCTTAAAAGAAGAAGGTGTCACTACTTTATTTGGCTATCCAGGTGCATGTACCATTGATATCAGTGATGAATTATACAAACAGAGCGGGATCGATATCATCCTGCCAAGACACGAACAAGCTCTGGTGCATGAAGCTGATGCTTATGCAAGAACGACCGGTAAAGTCGGTGTCTGTCTTGTAACCAGCGGTCCCGGAGCTACCAACCTTGTTACCGGACTGGCTACTGCAAACTATGACAGTGTTCCCCTTGTATGTTTCACCGGACAGGTTGCAAGACATCTGATCGGAAATGATGCATTCCAGGAAGTAGATATCGTTGGTATCACACGAAGCATTACCAAATATGGTGTTACTGTCCGTAATCGTGAAGATCTCGGTCGCATTATCAAAGAAGCTTTTTATATTGCAAGAACCGGTCGTCCGGGTCCTGTCCTCATCGATCTTCCAAAAGATGTTATGGCAGAACTTGGCAGTGCCGAATATCCAAAAACTGTGAACATCCGTGGTTACAAACCAAATACCAGCGTACATATGGGTCAGCTCAAAAAAGCCCTGAAGATGCTTCAAAAGGCAAAAAAGCCTCTGTTCCTGGCAGGTGGCGGTGTCAATATTGCAAATGCAAATGAAGTTTTTACTTCTGTAGTTGAAAAAACTCAGGTTCCTGTCGTAACTACAGTCATGGGCCGCGGTGCTATCTCTACGAAGCATCCTCTTTTTATCGGAAACCTCGGAATGCACGGTGCATATGCAGCAAATATGGCAGTTACCAACTGTGATCTGCTTTTCTCTATCGGTACACGTTTTAACGACCGTATCACAGGTAAACTTCATGAATTTGCTCCAAATGCACAGATTGTCCATATCGACATTGATACGGCTTCCATTTCCAGAAATATTCATGTAGATGTTCCAATTGTTGCCGATGCAAAAGAAGCCATCACTAAAATGGCCGAATATGTAACAGAATGCAATACGAAAAAATGGCTTACAGAAATTGACATATGGAAAAATGAACATCCACTTTCCATGAAAAATCGTCCTCTGATGGGACCTCTTGATATTTTCAATGAGATCAATAAACAATTCGACAAGGCAATCATCGTTACAGATGTCGGACAGCATCAGATGCTTACCTCCCAGTTCGTTGATATTACTGAAAACCGCAAGCTTATCATGTCCGGTGGACTTGGAACCATGGGCTATGGCCTTCCGGGTGCGATCGGTGCTCAGATTGGTAATCCGGGTGTTCCGGTTATTTCAATCTCCGGCGACGGTGGTATGCAGATGAATATTCAGGAGCTGGCAACGGCAGTACTCGAAGAACTGCCGATCATCAATTGTATCTTTAATAATACTTATCTTGGAATGGTTCGTCAGTGGCAGAAACTTTTCTACGGAAAACGCTACTCCATGACCAATTTAAGATCCGGTGCACTGTCCCGTCGTACTAACGGGGAAGAATATCCGAAATATACTCCGGACTTTATTAAGCTTGCTGAAAGTTACGGTGCCAAAGGAATCCGTGTAACGAAACGTGAGGAAATCGCAGCAGCTTTTGAAGAAGCACGAAAGAGTACCAAAGTACCTACCGTGATTGAATTTATCATTGATCCAGAAGAAATGGTGTATCCAATGGTCAAGCCAGGTGGTACACTCGCTGATCTGATCATGGATTGTTAGGAGGAATCAAAAATGGATAAAGGTATGAAAACTAGATGGATCTCTCTTTACGTTGAAAACCAGGTCGGTGTTCTATCCAAAATTTCCGGTCTTTTTTCCGGAAAGTCCTATAATCTGGACAGTCTTACAGTAGGTACCACCGAGGATCCGACCGTATCAAGAATGACCATCGCTACTGTCAGTGATGACGAAACTTTTGAGCAGATAAAAAAACAGCTCAACCGTATGGTAGAAGTCATTAAGGTTATTGATTTTACAGATGTTTTTGTTCGTATGAAAGAGATTCTTTATATCAAAGTCAAGAAATGTACTGCTGCCGATAAAGTAGAACTTTTTCAGATTGCAGAAACCTTCAAAGCCAGAGTCATTGATTATGGAAAAGACAGTCTTCTCCTTGAATTTGTTCAGACAGCAACCAAGAATGATGCAGTTATCAAACTGATCAAAGAAGAATTCAAAAATATAGAAGTGGTCCGTGGCGGAAGCGTAGGCATCGAATCCATCAGTATGATGGAACGCTGATGCCCTCTCTCCAACCATTTATTCAGTCGATCAGATCATTCTGAAATCTCGAAAGATGTTCATACGGAAGAATCAGACGGCCGCGGTACAATCCGCAGCCGTCATTGATCAGACTGTTATTAACCGCAGAAAACATATTCACATCCAGTTTGGACAATTCCAGTCCGAGAAGCTTCATTCCTCTCTCATAAGCTTCATCAAAATAAATGCATTCTCCTTTTGGAATTGCATCTCTTCTGGCTCTTTCACTTTCCTGTTTTTTCTCATATCCAAGATGATTGGCCGGTCCAATCTCTGCAATATCATCCATGGTTTTTGTACGAAGCTGAACTTCCATATAAGATCTGGAACTGTTATCATAAAACGTAATATGTAAAGACTGATATCCATCGGAATCTGTTCCATGGATATAGTCTCTGTAATAAGGTTTGACATCCTCGTTCAGAAGCGGTGAGCCGCTTTTTCTGACTCCATGTGCCGATTCTGCTGTAAATCCTCTTTCCTCAAGAAAACCTGGAAGAACATTTGCAATCTGATACAGATATTTTAATTCTTCTTGCTCACGGTCTGCTTCACTCTTCAGATGGCATCTCGGCATCGAAATCACAATACGATACGCAATAAAATCTCGAAAACAACTTAATCTGTTTTTTAAATCCGCCAGTGGTGGATATTCTCCATGCTCTGTATAATAATCATAAATATATTCCACTACATACCCGTTAAATTTCTCTTCTGCACGTATCAGGGATTTGATTCGTCCTTTAAATGTAAATGCAAGAAAAGGATATTCCTTGGACATATATTTATAAAATTCCCTGATCTGCTGAGACTGTGCAGTAAGGAAATCGTTATGTTCCAACAATTCTCTGATAAGGATCAGGAAATTACAGTGAATCATATCAACCTCATTATGTGTCTTTTTGGCCTCTGCTCTCAGATCATGAATATAATTGTGCAGGATACGAAGAATCGTATCACCTGAATAAAGGTAATCATTTAATGTAATCATAAACCATCACTCCTTTCTCAACATTGTATCAGAAACTCCTATATTATCAAGCATTATGTCACTAATATTCTTTTATTGACATCTCGTATGCCCCACAGTTAAAATAAAGGATAATCTCTCAGATATAAGAAAGGATTATTAACCCATGGATGGTCTGCAATTCGAACACCGCTGTGCAGAATTATTGAGATATCGAGGTTTCCATAAAGTTGCTGTCACTAAAGGCAGCGGTGATCAGGGTGTTGATATCCTCGCACAAAAAAATGGAATAAAATATGGAATCCAGTGTAAATATTATTCTTATCCTGTCGGCAATAAAGCAATTCAGGAAGCATATGCAGGTGCAGACTTCTATGACTGTGATGTCGCAATGGTCATGACCAATAGTACCTTCACGCGGCAGGCCAGAGAACTGGCTGACAAACTTGGCGTAGAGCTCTGGGAACACTGCTCTCCAAACGGAAGTTCATCTGTGATATCCAGACTCATGCGTATATTTAATCTTTTTTTCCTAACAATCGGACTCTGTATGTGTGCATCCGCCCGGCTTTTGAATTTCCCTGAAGGAACGATCCGTACCTATATGAATCTATTGATGCTGATCCTTGCTTCATTATCCGCCCTGCTTGGATGGAATCATTTTCTGCCATGTATCCTCTCTGGAATGCTGTACTTTGGAATTTTTCTCTGGACGATTCTCCCTCTGGTTCTGACTTCTGATTCCAACTGGTATGGAATACTGATGCTTCTGCCTGCTTTTATTACGATTGGACATGCGCTGTATGCAAGATTCCGCAATCAGGAACCTATCCCGTAGCAGAGTTCCTGCATCAGTTCATGTACGGTTGTCATCTTTTGAATACGGTCTACATTCTCCCCGCAAAACACAAGACCATTTTCCACATCGCCTCTGACTGCATCGATCAGTGCTTTTGTAATGCAATATGGCACTGATCGTGGCTCACATTTTTCCAGGCAGTTATAGCATTTTGTAATTGGCTTTCTTGCAATTTCAAGTTCCTTGATAAATTCATTGCGAAGAGCTCTTCCCGGCATACCTACCGGACTCTGGATAATTTGAATATCTTTCTTTTTCGCGTTTATATATGCATTTTTATAGGCATCTGATGCATCACATTCTTCTGTTGCCACAAATCTACTGGCAATCTGTACCCCATCTGCACCCAGTTCTGTCATATGATCAATATCTGCCCTGTCAAAGATTCCACCAGCAACGATTACCGGAATCTTTGTTCCATATTTTTCTTCATAAGGTGCTTTACATGCAATGATTTCCCTGATTTCATGATCATAATCAAGAGTCTCCAGATTCTCCAGCTGATCCCGGGAAAATCCCAGATGTCCGCCTGCTTTTGGGCCCTCGATCACAATAAAATCTGCTGTCCGGTTATAACGATGTGCCCACATTTTCAAAATAAGCTGTGTCGCTCTTCTGGAAGAAACGATCGGTGCTATCTTTGTCTTATTGTTTCCCACCAGTTTTGGGAGATCCATTGGAAGTCCTGCTCCACTGATGATCACATCTGCACCTGCCCGGACCGCTTCCTGTACATGTTCTTTATAGTGTTTCAGTGCGACCATGATATTTACTCCAACCAGTCCTTTTCCCTCAGCTATTTCTTTTGCCCTGTGAATATGCTTTCTTATTGCAATACGATTGCATCCTGCCTGATCTTTTTCAAAACCTTCTTCATCATATCCTATCTGAGCCGTCGAAATAATACCAATACCTCCCTCTGCCGCCACTGCTCCGGCAAGATTGCTTCGACTGACACCAACTCCCATCCCTCCCTGTATGATTGGTTTCTCTACTGTCAATTCTCCTATTTTCAGTGGCTTTAACGTTTTTCTATCTGTATGCATTTGTATTTCCTCCTGTTATCCCGCATTTATTTTGATTATCAAACTATTTGATAGTATAAACCGTTTAATTATTCCTGTCAACGTATTCTTGATTCTTTTTCTTTATCATGTAGTTTTCATTACTACATTCTCTGTAAAAAAGAAAAGGGAAAGATCTCATCAGTCTTTCCCATTTGTCCCAAAAACTTTCTTCATATGTACATTCATAATATAAAAATACATAACAAGCAACAAACCGCCTGCCAGTACCCATGCTGCCGGACCTGCAAGACAAACCCCAGGATAACTTCGCATTTTACCAGCAATCACAGCCACTATTCCACGTCCGATCAACTCTGCAACACCTGCCATCATCGGAAGCAATCCATAGCCCAGGCCCTGAATTCCATTTCGATAGATATTAACCACAGCAAGAGGAATAAAAAAGATCCCAATACATTTCAGATAAATATCTACAGAACTCATGATCACCTTCACATCCTCAGAAACAAACAGATAGGTCATGAATTTTCCGACAGTCATAATAAACGTTGCAGCTACAATGGAATATACCACACCAACGATCGTACATGCTTTGAACCCTTCCCGGATTCGTTTCACAGAGCCAGCTCCCATATTCTGTGCTCCATATGTTG
>OLXW01001473.1_pt1 | contig 11906 bp, 6 predicted proteins | sample 1673551 | NCBI WGS metagenome assembly OLXW01 (sample SAMEA103958114, study PRJEB25191) | human gut metagenome | reverse complement strand
TCTTTGATTGACGAAGGTGTAATTGAACAATTAAAGGAAAGACCACCTATCCGAATTAATATTACATTATATGGAGCATCAAATGCGACTTATGAAAAATTATGTAAGGCTCCGAAGGGATTTGATAAGGTTGACAGAGCAATAAATTTATTAAAAGAAACAGGTATATCTGTTAAATTAAACTGTTCTCTTACTCCGTATAATATTGGCGATCTTGAAGCAATGATACAATATGCTGAAGAAAAGCAATTGATTTTAGAGACAAATCCATATATGTTTCCACCATTAAGAAAAAATCCTGAAAAAATAGGAGTAAATGATCGTTTTACACCTAAAGAAACCGCATATTGGCAAATAAAAAGATATCAATTGCAGTATGGAAATGAATTGTATCAGAAGTATTTACAGGGAATTTGTGATGGTATGGTAAAACCGCAGGGAATGGATGAGTCTTGCTATGATCCAATTGATGGAAAAGTAAGATGTAGAGCTGGAAAAGCAGCATTCTGGATTACATGGGATGGTTATATGCTGCCATGTGGAATGATGCCGGAGCCGAAGGTTGATATGTATAAAGTGTCATTTGAAGATGCATGGAAACAATTAACTCAAAAGACAGAAAATATTCGTTTATCTGGAATATGTGAAAAATGTAGTAATCGAGGAATATGCCATTCATGTGCAGCAATGGCGTATGCTGAAACTGGAGAGTTTCAAAAAGTTCCAATTTATTTATGTGAGATGATGGATGCAATGAAAAAAATTGCAGAAATGGAATTGAGCAATTTGGAATAATAATAAAAAGGAGGTAAGAACATGAAGAAAAACATGAAAAAAATCCTGGCACTTTTGCTGACGGCCAGTATGACTTTGGGAATGACGTTTACAGCGTCAGCAACTGAAGCAAATCAGCAAAACACAGAAGAACAGCAAGACATAGAATCAGTTGTTTCGGATGAGAGTGCAGAAAAACAGGATAGTGATAGTGGAGCTGCAGAGCAGGTTGTTTCGGAAGAGCCTACAGAGGATAGCGAAGCGAAAGCTGCAGTAACCACTTCAACTATGGGAAGTAAACCGGCTGATGGAACAACAAAAAATCAGCCATTTGAAGCAGGAACAGGTGGAAGTCAGAAATTTAGAATTCCAGCGATGGTAACACTATCTGACGGTACAATTGTGGCAGCAACAGATGCACGTTGGGATACAACAACAGATGGACATGGATTGGATACAATCGTTTCTAGATCAACAGATGGTGGCGCAACATGGAATTATACATTTGCAAACTATCTTGGAGACAATGGAAATGTTTCGAATTCTAATTCCACAGCATTTATAGATCCGGCATTGACTGTAACTGCAGATGATACAATTTATATGTTGGTAGATTTGTATCCGGCTGGTGGTATTATTTCCAGTATTAGCCAAGGAACAGGTTATAACAATAATGGAAAGTTGAAGTTAAGCACTGGTGGTAACTCAAGTAATGATACTTATGGATATTATCTGGATAATGGCAAGATTTACAGTAATAATGGTACAAAAGTCAGCGGCTTACAGGTAGATGATTATTTTAATCTTACAGGGACATATAATAACCAGTCATACAATACAAATCTGTTTTTCAATGATTCACCGTTTAAGGTATTGAAGACAAGTTATCTGTATCTTACTAAGAGTACTGATAGTGGAAAAACATGGTCTGCACCGACTATGCTGAACTCACAGGTTAAGAATTATTCAGATAAGTTTTATGGTGTGGGTCCTGGACGCGGCTTGACAACAAGACTTGATGATGGAACTGAAAGAATTATCTTCCCATGTTATACTTATACGAGTGACGATGGTAATACAAGTGTAATTTATTCTGATGATGGTGGACAGACCTGGACACGGAGTAAGGATATTCCTGAACAGACATCAGAGGCAACGTTGACAGAGGTCAATGGAAAAATCTACATGTTTACACGTCATGGTGGTTACTATGTATCTGAGGATCATGGAACAACATGGGGAGCTAAACAGAATGTTAGTGGAATTAGTTATACAACCTCCTGCCAGATGAATGCGATTACCTATTCGAAAAAAATTAATGGCAAGGATGCAATTCTTTTATCAGCAGGAACAAATGGAAGAACAAATGGAAAAATCTTTGTTGGATTAGTGCAGGGTGATGGAAGCATTAACTGGGCATATAGTTATCAGGTTAATACTGGTGCTTATCAGTATTCTTGTATGTCTGAATTAAACGATGGTACAGTTGCATTGTTGTATGAAAACGGGAGCGCATCTGAAAAATTTGAGAAATATTCAATTGAGAAGATTGCCAATGGCGCAAAAATTGCACATGCGCATGTAGCTACCTCAGAAGGAACTTCCGTTACAGCAACTATTTCAACAGAAAATGCCAGTGATACTTTCGAATTTTCAAAGTGTGAGAAGAAGGCAGAAGCAACAACTGTTGAAGGATATAATTGTTCAGTTACTTATGATGTAGAACTTTTATTAAATGGAGAGAATTATACAGGTTCTGCTGAACTTACGGTGCCGTATGATGAGAGTGTATTTAATGGATGTACGAAATTCATTGGTTATGTTGCAAAAAGTGCTTCTGGCAAAGCAAAGACATTCCCTGTAACAGTGAAGAATGGAAAATTTGTTGGAACATGTCCGCACTTTTCAGAGGTAACAATTGCAGGATATAAAGATGATATTCCGGAGGGTGTAGATCACGTTGAAGATGTTAGCCTTGGAGTGAACGGAACAACTTCATATACACAAGAGGGAGACTATAGCGGAGATTATTCAAATGATATTGTAGATGTTAAAGCTGAAGTGAGTGATAAAGAGGTATCACCGTATTATACAGCGGCGACTTTAAAGGCTGGAACATTCTACGCTTCATCAAAAGCGAAGGATACTAGCCCGGCAACACAGATTACACTTGAAGATGCCGGAAGTGGACAGTATTATGTGAAGAATGCAAATGGTAAGTATATTTATCCATCGGCTAATTATATAAACCTTGGATTTGTCGGGTGGTGGAATTATAGCTTAGGCGAAGGAAGGCAGGCGGTTAATGTAAAAGCGCAAAGTGATGGTAGTATAATTATAGCTAGAGAATGTACCAGCGGTAGACATACAACACCAGCATATTTGAAGTTAAATAATAGTAGTTTTGAATGTAGTGAAAACAGCAGTAACATATATATTTATAATCAGGTTACACCTGTACCAGAGAAACAGACAACAATAACTTTTACTGGAAAGCAGGTAGGAACTACATCTGTTATAATTGGAACGACAATGTATAGAATTACCGTATTGGAACGAGGCGGAAATGATAAAGCTTCTGTAAAAGTTGGTAGTTCAGTAAATATTTCCATACCGGATACTATTGGAACAGATGAAACGGTTACATGGTCATCTTCTGATTATGCAAAAGCAGGAGTTTACAGTGCTGATGGGAAAAATGCTACTTTAATCGGACGTAAGACGGGAACTACGGTAGTAACTGCAACTGTAAAAAATAATGAAGGAAATGTAGCAGCTAAATATGTCTGGAACGTAACCGTTACAGACGGAAGTGCAGCAAATGCAGGTGAGTATACAGTTACCTATACTATAGATAATACTATTTATAACGGTAAATTATATTATTCTGTAGATGGTAGCGGATTAGTAGAGGTACCGGTTGCTTCTCAGACAACGGATGCAGATGGCAACACAATTTATACATATGATACCATTAGCGTTAAACAGAAAAATGTAGCATATTCTCAGATGCAAATTTTTGTAAAACCGGACGATGGATATGCGGTATCTACAGTATCGGCAACAAAGGGAGATACATATTCACAGTTCTATGGTATTGATAAAGAAAATTTAAAGGTTATATATTCAGATGAGCATCAAGGTGGAAGAATAGAAGATTGCCTTACAGCAGAACAAGAAAAGGCTTTACTGGCAGAGGCTGTTGAAAAAGGCTGTGATGCAGTATTTTGGTATTCGCGTGGATCAGAAGGAAGTCACTTGACAGAAAATAGAGAGGCAACAATCACACATGAAATTCATTGTGATAAATTACCGACTGTTACAAAGAAAATAGAATATCTTAAGCAGGGAAATGACTATAAGAAGTATACAGAAGGTATGACGGCAAATGCAGGCGATACTGTGGTATTTAAGATTGTCGTATCGACATATAAAGAAACTGCGGATATTGATTATTCAAAGGCTTCATTGAAAGACATTATGCCAAATGTTGCAGGAACTGTAAAACTCTATTCAGGTGTTGGCGAGAGTGCAACAGAATTAAGTAATCCATATAATATAACAAATGAAATTAATCATGCACGTACAGAAAAAGCAGGGAATTATAATGCAGAAGATTATACTTATTATGCGGTATATGAATTGCAAGATGAGGATTTGGAGCAATTGATTACTAATAATGTGGAATTGTCTTATGCTTACAGTTCGACGTATAGTTCAGGTACATACGGAGGAACAGCCAAGGCTAATGCAGAGTTTTTCGCTACAGCTTTTGAAGGAATTAAGGATATTGTAGTGGATTATGGTTCATCTGTAACAACAGAAAAAACAAAAGCCTGGGGAACTGGTAAGTTTTCTGTAACTGGAGCAGCAAAGCATGGTGTTGTAACAGTAGATGGTGATAATACAACAGGAATTCAGGTAACTTATACACCAACAGAAGTTCTTACAGAGGCTGATACAGTAACATTGACAAATTCAAAAGGCGGCGTATACAAATTCAAAGTATATCCTGCAACGACTGTATATTATGAAGAAGGATTTGGAACATATACAAATCAGCGAAATGGTGGTTCTAATAAGGGAACAACTGCACAAACAGTATCTTCAGTTGGTTCTAAGGCATATTATGGATATGATTCATTATATGACAATAATACACAGGATTCTGATAATAGTGTAGTTGAACTTGCTGCAAATGGAAAAGGTAAATTTAGATTTAAAGGAACCGGAGTTGAATTATATGCAAGATCAACACCTGACAGCGGAAAGATAATGGCTTATCTGTATAAAGGAACTACGCTGAAAAAACTGTATACGATAAATACAAAGCAGGCTGTCGGAACATCAGATTTAACAAATATGCAGAATAAAACCGCATATAGTGCACCTGTTTTAAGTATTACAGGACTGGATGCGGGAGAGTATACCATTAAATTTGAAGTTGTAAAGACAACGAATGATGATGGAACAAAAGTGATTAATCCGGTATATATTGACGGATACAGAGTATATAGTGATACTACTTATAATGAACAATATAGTCAGGATGACGAAGCTAATCCAACATTCACAGAGTTGAGAAATAAAGTTCTGGCAGCATTGGCAGTGGATAAAAAGAATAGTGTGTATGCAAATCAAATTGCCGACAAGCTGGCTTCTCAGGTCTATGATAAAACGACAGGAACAGGTGCAGTCATTGTTGATGCTAACGGTGTGGAGCAAGGAGCAGTTCAGGATCTGTTGGATAACGGACCGAAAAATGAGATTTATTTGAATCCAAATCAGGCAGTAGTATTCAAGTTCGCAGATGGTATTACTGCGGCACAGATTGGTCTTAAGGCATTACAGGGAAATGCAGCAGAATATAGAATTTCGTATGAGTATGGATCTTCTGAGGAAAAAACTTTAAATTCAAGTACAGACATGTTCTATAAGCTTGATGCTAAAAAGGGTACGATTACAATTACAAATAAAGCAGGTTCAGGAGTTTTAGCAATTACGAAGATAAAGACATTCGGAGAGATTTCAAGTAATGCGATGTTTGCTGAGTTGAGCGCAGATGATTTCATGCCTGCATTGTTATCTCTTGGCTATGAGACAGAGAAACCAATGGCTGACGCTACCGCCAACCTCAACCTGGTAGATTACACAGGCAAGACGATCGCATCTACATCCCTTACAGCTAACGGCGAGCAGGGCACAGATGCAACATTTACAGCTGATCAGATCAAGTCAGCAGTGACATCAGCACTTCCGGAAGGATATGCAGTTGTGGATGCTTCCAAGATTGCAGACCAGACAGTGAAGTATGGTGAGAGCGCAGATGTGAATGTACAGATCGGTAAGGTTGCAACACTGAAAGTAACTTACAAGAAGTTATTCGGTAAGACAGTTGGAACTGCAACACTGACAGGTGTTCAGACTTCAGCCGGAAGCAAGTATTCATTCAGTGCTTCTGAGATCAAGAAAGCAGTTCCGAGTGGATACTGGACAATCAAGCTTTGGGGAACCAAGGTGAAATACGGAACTACAGGTACTCTGACAGTTAACGTATTTTAAAGTAAAAATAATCAAATAAAAGGGCTGATACCATTTGCCTTTGAACAGATACCGCCATCCGGGGCAGCAATGCTATCCGGATGGCGGTATTATTATGTTACGATGCGCCCGAACTTGCCAATGAATAAGAAGGCTATTCGGGGAGCGTAGGGTTCAAAAAATAAAAGACCATCACATTTATCAGAGGAAGATCCCTCAAGATTACCAGACAATTTATAAAAAAAGAAAATACGTATTTTACGGAAGAAATCTTGTAGAAAAGATATGTATCGTGTATAGTATATATAGATATTGCGAAATCCATTCAAGCCTTCACGTAAGATAACGGGAAGGAGAATGGATGAAGAGAAAGAGTATCTTGTACAAAGACCTGGAAGTGTCCAAGGCGAAGGAAATCTATGATGAATCCTGCAAGAATATCCTTGCGAACAAAATCATATTGGCTTGGATAATGAAAAGCTGCATGAAAGAATATAAAGACTGTAGTATCCGTGACATTGCAGATCACTACATAGAAGGAACACCGGAGATATCTCAAAGGGAAGTGCACCGGGATGAGGCGCCAGCGTCTGATCCGGGAAAGATCAGAGGAGAGAACACCGAAGATAAGGCAGTGAATGAAGGAATCGTTCGCTACGACATCATGTTCCGGGCAATATTGCCCCAATGCCAGGAAAGAGTAGAATTGATCATCAATATAGAGGCACAAAAAGATTTTTATCCGGGATATCCCCTGATCAAGAGAGGGATATATTATGGCTGTAGAATGATCTCATCCCAATACGGCACGATATTTACCAACAGTCATTATGAGAAGATCCAGAAAGTATACAGCATCTGGATCTGCTTTAACCCGCCGGAGAAACGGAAGAACAGTATCAATATATACTCCGTAAAAGAGAAGAGCGTAGTGGGAAAAGTAAAAGAAAAAGAGAAGATATTAGAAAATGAATATGGAATAACGATGACGTATGAAGAGAAAGAAGAGGTGGAGAAGATGTGTAATCTGAGTGAGTATGTGTGGGAGAAAGGGCTCCGGGAAGGCCGAGAAGAAGGACTCCGGACAGGAAGAAACTATGGAGAACTACAAAATCTAGTTAGAATGGTGCTCAAGAAAATGCGAAAAGACGTCTCGTATGAAATAACTGCGGAACTCTTTGAAGAACCGGTAGAAAAGATCCGAAAGATATATGAAGTAGCGGAGAAATATGCGCCGGAATATGATATTGAGTCAATTTGCCGAGAACTGGCAGCATAAAGCGCTTTGGTTACACCGCAAGGGAATGTCCTTGTACCTTACCGATGGATTTGGTATAGTATAAGGTGTTATTCTGTAAAGGAGGCTCGTGATGAAAGAGACAGGAGAATCCAGATTAACAAAGAATAAAACCGTTATATTACTTCTGATCATTCTTTTAATCCTGATATGGTTTGTCGGGGAGATTCTTATTTCTTATCATTGGATGAAAGTGAACCGGTATCCGGTGACGGTCCGGAATTTGCCATATACGGATACGGTTACAGATGCGGGATTCAAGATAGTGGTGATTTCGGATCTTCATGATCATGAATTCGGTAAAGATAATGAGCAGCTGATCCGGCGTGTAAAAGAACAGAATCCGGAGCTGATCATTCTGGATGGCGATATGCTGAATGAGGATTCGAAGAGTGACGAGGTGCCGGTCAGACTGGTAAAAGGTCTGGCAGAGATTGCGCCGGTGTATTATGCGCTTGGGAATCATGAACTGGATTATATCGGCACTGCAGAAGGGAAGAAGATGCAAAAGCACCCGGAGAATTCCGAATTGGTGAAGGATCTTACAGATGCCGGCGCATGTGTGCTGGAAGAAGGTTACCGGGACGTGGAGATCGGTGGATGTAAGGTGCGTATCGGTGGGATGTATGAATATGCATTTGCTCTGGATGGAGATAACAGTGCAGAGAATCTGACAGGTGATGTACGGGATTTTCTGGAGGAGTTTCAGAATACAGACCGGTACAAGATTATGTTGAGCCACAGACCGGATAGTTTTGTATTCGGTGATGCATCCGATTACTGGAAGATCGATCTTGTGATCAGCGGACATGATCATGGAGGACAGGTAGTCATTCCATTCAAGGGAGGACTATATGGTGGTGATCAGGGATGGTTCCCGCCATATGTGCATGGACTGTACCGGACAGGAAGGATCCGGCTGTTCGTGACGAGTGGATTAAGCAGTGAGAAACAGATGCTCCCGAGATGGAATAACCGGCCGGAGATTGCGGTGCTTAACGTATACTGATCAGAAGGATGAAGAGGTAAAAAGATGGTTAGAAGGACAGTATAGAAGAGATTTTACGGAAAGGAATATACGGATGAAGAAGTTAAAAGTGTTCAGCGTAATCCTGTTGGTCACATCAATCGGTGCATTTGTGGCATTTCAAGGATATACGCGGATGATACAGGATAAGAAGCCACCGGTAGTATCCTGTGATAGTTCGGAACTTAAGGTGTCAGTCAAAGCGAAAGAGAAAGATCTGTTAAAAGGTGTTACGGCGAAAGACAATCGTTCCGGTGATGTGTCGGATACGCTGGTAGTTGAGAATATGTCTGAATTCACGGATAAGGGAAAGAGGACGGTTACTTATGCAGCGGTAGACAAAAGTATGAATGTCGGAAGAGCCGAGAGAACGCTTGTATATGAGGATTATAAGCTGCCTGTATTTCATATGACGGGTTCGCTGTGTTATGCGGCGGGAGAGACTGTAGATGTGTCATCAAAGATTACTGCGGACAGTGTGCTGGATGGAGATCTTACATCAAATATCAAGTATTCACTGGAGAAGACGGTAAATACGCAGGCTGCCGGAGAGTATCCGATCGAGTTCAGAGTTATGGACAGCGGCGGGAATACAGTGTATCTGAAGACGCAGATCAGTATTTCCGATAAAAGTTATGCAGGGATTGATGTGAAATTAAAAGATTATCTGATCTACCTTTCTGTCGGAGATGCATTTGATCCAAATGCATACTTTGATTCGGCAGATAAAGAAGGCGAGCTTACGGTGCAGTCGAATGTAAATACTGCAAAGGCGGGATCCTATTATGTGGATTATATCGTGAACGCCGGTGCAATCAGTGGAAAAAGCAGACTGGTCGTAGTTGTACAGTAGAGGAAGCGGGAAAGAGGATAGAGAAGAGATGGAGAAGGAAATACAGAAAAAACAGATCGAGGATATGTATAATGTAGTCCGTGATGTGTTGAAAAACTGGTGGGTAATACTTTTTATCGCAATATCAGTATCATTGCTTACCTATATTGGTGCGGCCTGGATGTATCATCCGACTTATACCTCCAGCACAACATTCGTGGTGTCGGCGAAGGGATCGAGTACGGGTGCGTATGCGAATCAGAGCCAGACGGAGAAATTAACGGATACATTTCAGTCAGTTATGAACAGTCAGATCCTGAAGAAGAAAGTGTCAGAGAGTCTGAAGATGGATACATTTCCGGGGACGGTGAAGATTGCTGTTGTACCGGAGACGAATCTTCTGACGGTGTCTGTGACGAGCGGTTCCCCGGAGACATCGTTCAAGCTTCTTAAGAGTATGCTGGAGCATTATCAGGATGTGTCGAAGAATGTGCTTGGTGAAGTGGTTATGGAAGTATTCGAGGAACCGAATTTTCCGTCGGCGGCAGATGTGGCATTCCAGGGAAGTGATGTAATGAAAAAGGGATTCCTTGCGGGTGTCGGACTGATGATCGTGCTGCTGGCATTGATTTCTTATCAGAAAGATAATGTAAAGAGTGAGGAAGAAGTGACAGAGAAGCTGGATACGACAGTATTCGGCACGCTGAATCATGAACCTTTGTACAGGAACTTAAGAGCCCGTCTGAAACGGCAGAAAAAGAAGATCCTGATCACGGAACCGGCGGTAAGCTTTGGTTTTGTGGAGACGATCAAGAAGATGCGTACAAAGCTTTTATATAACAGAAGCAGACATCATGATAAAGTACTGCTTGTAACAAGTGCGATGAGAAAAGAAGGAAAGACGATCGTGGCAGCCAACCTTGCGCTTGCTATGGCGCAGAGGGGTAAGAAGGTACTTCTGATCGAAGGGGATATGCGTAAGAGTTCACTTGCATCATTCTTGAATGTTGAAGTTCCGGATGGAGCCGGATTTTCAGAGCGTATCAGTCATGATCTGGAGTCTTTGATATTCCAGGTGCCGGACCGGTCTTTATATCTTCTGCCGAATAATGTGGCACATAAGCGGTCAACGGAATTCCTGGGATCGCAGAGATTTGCTGAATTCTTAAATCATATGCGGGAAGAGATGGATTTCATCATTATCGACGGACCGGCGGCCAAGGGAAGAGCAGATGCAGAGGTTCTGGCAAGAAGAGCCGACTTCTCACTTCTGGTTGTGAAGCAGAATTATACGAAGGTACCATATATCAATGATACGATCGATATGCTGGACCGTTATGGATATGGACTGGCAGGATGTGTATTTAATGATGTGCTGGTAAGCGGCGCTGTATTCAGTTCGGGCTACGGTTATGGATATGGTTACGGTTATGGATATGGCAAATACCGCTATGGTAGATATCATGGATATGGAAAGTATCATTCATACTATTATAACCGGGCAGATGAGGAACAGGAAAACGTATCACGAAAGAAAGAGGAGACCAGATAATGGCAGATCAGGAAAAGGAAAAAAGTCAGGAGTTAGGGCTGATAGATATTACAGAGATACTGTCGGATTATTTGCGCATTTTCCGCAGAATGTGGGCATGGGTTCTGATCTTCACAATTCTTGGAGCGGGACTGTCGTATGTACGGGCGAGACTGCAGTATCAGCCGGTCTATACGGCATCGGCAACATTTACGGTAAATATACAGAGAGAACAGCAGGGCGTTGCGGATACGGGTTCTGCGTCTTTCTTTAATAATTCCACGGCAGAACAGATGGCGAAGACATTTCCGTACATTCTGACGAGTGGTGTATTGAAGAGAAAGGTCGCAAAAGATATGGATATCGCTGCTGTGCCGGGAAAGATCAAGGCAACAGTTGCTGAGAATACTAATCTTCTGACAATTTCCGTGACAGACCAGGATGCCGGAAGAGCGTATGCAACGTTGAAGTCTGTGGAGAAGAATTATCCGTCGATCTCTGAAGTGATCGTTGGAAAGGTGAACATGGAGATGCTGGATGAGACTGGGATTCCGGCAGAACCGGATAATCCGAAGGCATTTCGGAAGAATGCGGTTAAAGGTGCGGCGGCAGGACTTCTGCTGGTCATGATCTGGACGGGAATTCTGGTGGTGACCAGAAGGACAGTCAGAAAAGAATCGGATATTCACAGATGGATGAACACTAGATGTCTGGGAACTGTTCCGGAAGTACATGAGAAGCGAAGATCCAGATCAACGACGATGCGAATGATCCTGACAGATCCGAAGGTTGAGGAGAAGATGCAGGAGTCTTTCCGTATCATAAGGAATAAGATTGAGTATAATGCACAGGAATACGGAATAGATCGGAAGAGCGTCGTGTAGGGAAAGAGTGTAGATCTCGG
>OLXW01001469.1_pt1 | contig 11927 bp, 7 predicted proteins | sample 1673551 | NCBI WGS metagenome assembly OLXW01 (sample SAMEA103958114, study PRJEB25191) | human gut metagenome | reverse complement strand
ACCGAGATCTACACTCTTTCCCTACACGACGCTCTTCCGATCTATTCCGTCATCGCGCCGGAGGCGCTGGACTACTTCCGCCCGCTCATCAAGGGCGAGCCGCGCGTGGTGATGGACGGCGGCATCCCCGCCACCATCGTGCCGTTCAACCGGCGCTAGGCGGCGGCCGGCGCAACGGAGGAGCCGGGGCCTCGGAGATCGGACGCTCAACTTTCACGTGAAGCTGCGGGGCCTGCGCGAGCGGGCCCCGTCGCGCGCCTATACTTGTTCGCGCTCTCGCCGATTGCGAAGGAGGGGCGTGATGAGCCTGATGGAACGAGGAACCATGCGGAAGAAGGCGGCCGCCGCGGCGCTCGCCTTGATGATGCTCTGCTGCGCCGCCGGGTGCTCCGCGCCTGCGGCGACCGACGCGCCGGAGTCGCCGGAGAGCGAGTTCGGCGGCGTGCGCGACGAGCGCGAGTCGCAGCCCGCCGAGCCTGCGCCCGCGCCCGCGCCGTCCGCGCCCAAGCCCGCGGCCGTCCCCACGCTCGACGAGCGCGCCGCCGAGAAGGCGGCTTCCCTCACGCTCGAGCAGAAGGTCGCGCAGCTGTTCGTGGTCACGCCCGAGGCCATCACCGGGGTGGACACCGCCACGCAGGCCGGATCTGCCACGCAGCAGGCGCTCGCCGCCTACCCTGTGGGCGGCCTCGTGTACTTCCAGAAGAACCTGCTCACAGCCGACCAGACGCGCGAGATGATCGCGAACTCCCAGGCCTTCGCGCAGGACGCGTGCGGGCTGCCGCTACTCGTCGGCGTGGACGAGGAGGGCGGCACCGTGAGCCGCATCGGCGGCAACCCCGGCTTCGACATCCCCAACGAGGGGAACATGGCCGACGTGGGCGCGGCGGGCGACGCGACGCAGGCCAAGGCCGTTGCCGCGCGCATCGGCAGCTACCTGAGCGACCTCGGCTTCAACCTCGACTTCGCGCCCGACTCCGACGTCTGCGGCGACCCCTCCACGGACGTCATGGCGCTGCGCTCGTTCGGTACCGACCCCGCGATCGTTGGCAGCATGGTGTCCGCGCAGGTTGAGGGCTTCACCGAGGCAGGCGTGCTCTGCAGCGCCAAGCACTTCCCCGGCATCGGCGGCGTGATGGGAGACAGCCACGAGGGCGCCATCGTCAGCGACAAGACGCTCGACGAGCTGCGCGATTGGGAGCTCGTGCCCTTCAAAGCCGCCATCGACGCCGGCGTGCCGATGGTCATGGTGGGCCACCTCACCGCCCCGAACGCGTTCGGCAACGACGTGCCCGCCTCGCTCAACCCCGCGGCCGTCACCGACCTCCTGCGCGGGGAGCTGGGCTTTCAAGGCCTCGTCATCACCGACTCGCTCTCCATGGGCGCGGTCGGCGACTTCTGCACCCCCGACCAGGCGGGCGTCGCGGCGCTCGAGGCCGGCGCGGACCTCGTGCTCATGCCGGAGGACTTCGCCGCCGCCTACCAGGGCGTGCTCGACGCTGTGAACGAGGGCGCCCTCTCCGAGGAGCGCATCGACCAGTCGGTTTTGCGCATCGCGAAGGCGAAGCTCGCGTTCGAGTGAGCGTGCCAAAAGCCCGGGGATAATGGCACATCGGGGAAGGCGCCATTACCACCCGGATGCGCCATTACCCCGGTGTGCCGTTATCCCCGGGCTTTTGGCACGCCCGCCGGAGCTCCCTCTTCACATTATCTTAAGGCGGATCCTGGCGGTTTCTTAACGGTTGGCGGCTATACTCTTCGTCGAACGTCAAACCATTGAAAGGAAGCACCATGATCGTCACCACTACCCCCGCCGTCGACGGCTACCGCGTGAGCGGCTACTACGGCATCGTGTTCGGCGAGGTCATCACCGGCGTCAACTTCCTGCGCGACTTCGGCGCGGGCATCCGCAACATCGTGGGCGGCCGCAGCGAGGGCTACGAGCAGGAGCTCACGCAGGCGCGCTCCGAGGCGCTCGCAGAGCTGGAGCAGCGCGCCGCCGCCCTGGGCGCGCACGCCGTGGTGGGCGTGGACATCGACTACGAGGTGCTCGGCCAGGGCAACATGCTCATGGTGACGGCGTCCGGCACCGCCGTCACGCTCGAGCAGGCCTAGGCGCCCGATTCGGGAGCCTCCAAGGCAGACGCAGGGGCGGGAGCTCCGCTTGCCGCCCCCGCCTCCGCCGGCAAGCCGCGCTTGAGCACGCGCCTCGTGAGCGCCGCGATGACGAGCGCGGCCGCGACCGTGCCCAGCGCCACCGGCACCAGGTTGCCCCGAAGCGCGTCGAACAGCCCTCCGTACACCAGCTGCCCCACCGGCTGCGCGCAGTTCGCCAAGGACATGGCCAGCGCGATCACCTTCCCCACCAGGTGCGCGGGCGTTTCCAGCTGGATGAGCGAGATGCCCTGGATGCTGAACATGGTGGCGCAGGCCATGCAGACGAACAGGCTTGCCACCAGCACCCCGTAGGCGACGAGCGGGTCCAACGGAGTGCCCAGCACCACGGCGATGGGCAGGAGCGCAACGGCCGCCACGAACAGGAACACGGGCGCTTGGCGCAAGGTCAGGCGCTTCGCCAGCACGCCAACCAGGATGCCGCCGGTCAGGCCGCCAAGCGCGAGCGCGCCTTCCGCGAAGCCCATGAACTGGTTCGGCAGCCCGAGTATCTGCGTCACGGTGACCGGCGCGCCGATGATGATGAACGCCGACAGCGTCAGGTTGATGCCCGCCACCAGCAGGATGGTCTTGAGGATGACCGGCCACTCGCCGCGCAGGAAGGCGAAGCTCTCGGCGATGTCGCCCGCCACCATGCGCAGGACGCCTTGGCTGCGCTCGGCGCGCTGGAAGGGGATGCGCACCACGCACACGATGAGCACGGCCGACACGGCGAAGGCCGCTCCCGCCACCGCCACCACCGGCTCGATGCCGAACAGCCCGAACACGAGCCCGCCTATCACGGGGCCCACCAAACCCGACAGCGCGCTGATCTGGCTCACGATGGCCGTGGCGCGCACGATGCCCTCGCGCGGCGCCACGAAGGGAACCGCCGCCTGCACCGTGGGCTGGTACACGCTCTGCGCGGCGTACAGCACGATGAGCGCGCAAATGCACAGGCCCACGAGGTCCACGGTGCCGTCGAGCGCGAGGAACGCCGCGCACGTGAGCGCCAGCAGCGTGTCGAGCGCGGCCATGATGCGCCGCTTGTTCACGCGGTCGGCCGCCACGCCCCCGATAGGCGTGAGCACGAGGTACGGCAGCCATGCCGCCGCCGACACCGCCCCCATGAGCGCCGCGGAGCCCGTCACGTTCAGCACGTAGAGCGGCAGCGCGAACCGCAGCACCGCGTCGCCGAACAGCGAGGCTATCTGCACGATCACGATCGAGACGAACGACCGGTTCAAAAGCTTGTCCACAGGTTCTTTCCTTTCTTTCATACCTTCGGTTGGTATGTATCTTGGTCAAAAAAGATGCTGCGTCGAGGCAGCGATCCAACGATGACGAGGAACGCGCGGCAGCGTACCACGGCATGCAGCGGCGCGCGGCGGCCGCGCGATGGGAATCCTCTCTATTCCACACCTGCTTTTTCAGTACAAATGTTTCACTGGATGGGACGAGAAATTATGGATATTTTATTCCAGTGTATCAGAATGGAACGACAGATCAGGTTATCGGTATGGTGTTTGTCGGAACCAATAAGGCACAAAAAGATGCAATTGTCAATAAAATCCTTGGAAGTATTATGATGGCATTGCTTGTAGTGATGCTTTTGTGCATTGTTACGGCGATGCGCATGGCAGCCTCTATCAGTAAAAATATCAAAAACAGTGTTGCTGTTGTAGGAAAACTTGCAGATGGTGATTTAAATGTGTGGGTAGATGAAAAACTTCTGAAACGAAAGGATGAGATCGGTGATCTGTCTCGCGGAACCATGACATTAAGGGATGCCATGAAGTCCGTAATCCGGGATATTTCAGAAAATGCAAAGCAGCTGCTTTCAACGTCACAGATTCTGGGTACGGCAGCAGACAACACCAATGGAACAATGTCACAGGTACAGCAGGCGGTCAGCCTTGTAGTGGATAATTCCAGTGAGCAGGCGAAAAATTCGAGAAATACTTCGGATCATATGAAAATTATGGGGGAGAATATCACGGAAACTACAGCAGAGGTACAAAATCTGGATCAAAATGCCACATTTATGCATTCTTCCAGCGAAAATGCTTCCGCAACGCTGGAAAAACTCTGTGGGATCAATGAACAGGTGGAGCAGATGCTGGCACAGGTTCAGCAGCAGACCGACCGGACAAACGATTCTGTACAGAAGATCCAGCAGGCCACAACCATCATTTCTTCTATTGCAGAGGAAACCAATCTGCTGAGCCTGAATGCCTCCATTGAAGCTGCCCGGGCGGGAGAAAGCGGCCGCGGATTCGCTGTGGTGGCAGGTCAGATTAAAAAACTTGCAGAGCAATCGGATCAGTCGAGTCAGGAAATTGAGCAGATAGCGTCAACGCTGATCAGGGATTCTTCCCTTGCTGTGGAAAGTATGCAGAGTATGCAGCAGATTATTACCAGCCAGAGTGAGAGCATGGCAGAAACGCAGAATATTGTAAAAGAAGTGCTGGGCGAAATTAACAGTTCCATGCAGAGCATCAAACAGATCAAAGCAAGTACCAGACGTCTGGAAGATTCCAGAAATGAAGTCGTTCAGGCAGTTGGGGAATTGTCCGGAATTGCGGAAGAAAATGTGGAAAGCACGAAAAAAACCTACGATGGAACACAGGAAGTTGTGGGAACGTTCCAGCAGGTATATGTAAGTGCCGAGCAGTTGCGTGAGATTTCTGATAAACTGGTAAAAGGAATCGGGTATTTTCATATTTAAAGAAACACAGAGTGTCGGAAAATTCCGGCACTCTTTTTATGTCATGAATCTGGTATAAATCCTGTGATTCTGATATTCATAAATTTGTAAATCCGTTACAATGGGGTAAAAGGCTTGAAAATTGAAAGGTTGGAGGTTTCACATGAATTTTGGATATTTTGATGATGAGAAAAGAGAGTATGTAATCACACGCCCGGATACACCGGCGCCGTGGGCGAATTATCTGGGGTCACCGGAGTATGGTGCGCTGATTTCAAATAATGCAGGAGGATACAGTTTTGCCAGATCTGGTGCAAACGGAAGAATCCTGCGTTATATTTTTAACCAGTTTGATCAGCCGGGACGCTATATTTATCTGCGGGATAATGAGAGCAAAGACTACTGGTCTGCATCCTGGCAGCCGGTAGGAAAAGATCTGGAAAGTTATAAAAGTGAGTGTCATCATGGAACAGCATACACAAAGATGCTTGCAGATTACAGTGGAATCCATTCTGAAGTATGTTATTATGTGCCGTTGAATCAGACATATGAGGTCTGGCATCTGAAAGTGACCAATGCGTCAGCGTGTGAAAGAAACCTGACCATCACCGGTTATGCGGAATTTACCAACAACAATAATTATGAACAGGATCAGGTAAATCTGCAGTATTCCCAGTTCATCACGAGTACGGTATTTGAGACAAACCGTATCCGGCATATTATTCACGGTAATCTGGACTGGGTGAAAGAAGGAGAGGAAGTGGATAACAAGCTTGCAATCTCCCGTTTCTTTGCACTGACCGGTGCACCGGTGGACAGTTACTGTGGAGATAAAGAATCGTTTCTTGGACGCTATCACGGATATCATAATCCGGTGGGGGTGGAAAGCGGAAAATTATCCGGGGAAATGTGCTACAACGAAAACGGGTGCGGAGCACTGGCAGCTCAGATGCTTCTGAAACCGGGAGAAACAAAGGAAATTGCATTTCTTGTCGGAATGAAAGAACATGAGGAAGCAGAAGCAATCTGTAACCGCTATGCAGATGTGGCAGCACAGTGTGAGACGGAACTGAAAGAACTGACGGGCTACTGGCATGAAAAACTGGAACATTTTCAGGTACATACACCAAGCAGGGAATTTGATACCATGATCAATACCTGGAACGCATACAACTGTTTTATGACATTCATCTGGTCACGTGCGGCGTCGTTTTTCTACTGTGGTCTGCGAAACGGTTACGGATACCGCGATACCGTGCAGGATATTCAGGGTGTGATTCATCTTGCACCGGAGATGGCACTCGAAAAGATCCGGTTTATGCTTTCGGCACAGGTGGATAACGGAGGAGGACTTCCGCTTGTCAAATTTACACACAATGCCGGACATGAGGATACGCCGGATGATGCTTCCTATGTACAGGAAACCGGGCATCCGGCATATCGTGCGGATGATGCTCTGTGGCTGTTTCCAACGGTATATAAATATATTGCGGAGTCCGGAAATCTGGCATTTATCGATGAAGTGATTCCGTTTGCCAATAAAGATGAAGCCACTGTATACGAGCACTTGAAGAGAGCACTTGCGTTTTCTGTGAATCATCTGGGACCGCACGGACTTCCGGCAGGACTTTATGCGGACTGGAATGACTGTCTGCGTCTGGGCAAAAATGGAGAGTCCTCGTTTGTTGCACTGCAGTTTTATTATGCAATGACGATTTTAAAACAGTTTGCCGCATACAAAGAAGATCAGGCATATATGGATTATCTGGAAGAAGAACAGAAAAAACTTGGAACATTAATTAACAATCTCTGCTGGAATGAGGATCGTTTTATCCGTGGATTTACGGAAGCCGGAGAGGTGATTGGAAAACGCACGGATCCGGAAGCAAATATGTGGCTGAATCCACAGAGCTGGGCTGTGATCAGTGGACTGGCAACAAAGCAGCAGGCAGAACTTTCCATGGAAAATGTAAGAAAGCGGTTAAACACAGAGTATGGAGCGATTCTGATGGACCCACCATATCACCTGCATGCATTTGACGGAGCACTGGCTGTGATTTACAATCCTGGTACAAAAGAAAATGCCGGTATCTTTTCCCAGTCGCAGGGATGGCTGATTCTGGCAGAAGCATTGCTGGGGCATGGGGATCAGGCATTTACCTATTTTATGGAAAATGCACCGTCTGCACAGAACGATCGTGCTGAGATCCGGAAACTGGAGCCATACTGTTATGGACAGTTTACGGAAGGAAAAGACAGCCCGCATTTTGGTCGTTCCCATGTGCACTGGCTGACCGGAACTGCTTCCACTGTAATGGTAGGATGTGTGGAAGGAATCCTTGGCATGCGTCCGGACTTTGGAGGACTTCGTATTGCACCATCCATTCCGGCGGACTGGGATCAGTTTACCATTGAGAAGGATTTCCGGGGAAAACATCTTCATATTGTGGTAGAAAATCCAGAGCATGTACAGAGTGGATGCAAAGCGTTGTACGTGAATGAGGAAAAGATGGAAGACAACTACATTCCGGTAGAAAAAATGACCGATCAGACGAAGGTACGCCTTGTGATGGCATAGAAGGGAGAAGTTATGAAAAACGATATGCAGTTTACAGGAAAAAACGGAGAATTTCAAATCCGTCATATGGTTGAAAAAACACAGCTCAATTTTCCGGTGGCAAATGAAGAGGGAATCAAAAGCAGCGTGACGCAGACCTTCGGCGGCGATTGTAAGCTGGATCAGAACCATTTTCTGCTGGAACCGGTGAGCATCGAAAATCTGCACAATAACAGAAGTACCCGCAATGTCTGGTGTACAATCAACCGGAAGGAACATGTGTCACTGACCGGAGTTTCGGCGCAGGCAGAATATGCACATTTCCTTGGAAAAGAGGAGGAAGTGACATTCGATGCCGGATTTATGTGGCAGGAGACGAAGCGGGAATTAAAAGAACAGAAAATCGAGGCAGCCGTGCGGATCTTTGCTCCGCTTGGAGTACCGGCAGAACTGATGCAGGTGCGCGTTACCAATAAATCGGATATGGATATGTGTGTGCGCGTGACTTCTGCTATCCCAATTTACGGCAGAAGCGCGGATAATCTGCGCGATCACCGCCATGTAACTTCCCTGCTTCACCGGATCCGTACTACCGGACGCGGCGTGATCTGTAAACCGGTATTGTCATTTGATGAACGCGGACATCAGAAAAATCATATGATTTATTTTGAGATGGGCAGTCAGGGAGATGGAACAAAACCGGAATCATTCTTCCCAACGGTGGAATCGTTTATCGGAGAAACCGGAACATTTCTGGCACCGGATGCGCTTAAAAATAAAGGAAAAGGCTGTCCGGCCGGTTGTACCGTGGATGGAAAAGAAGCAATGGGGGCGATGGCATTTCCGGAGATTACCCTTGCAGCAGGAGCACATGTCGATTATATTCTGCTTGGTGGCATGACAGAGGATCCAAAGCTGGCAGAACAGGCAGCAGAAATGTTTTGCACGACCAAACAGGCAGATGCTGCCTTTGAACAGGCAAAAAATTACTGGAATGGGCTGGTCAATATTTCCTTTGAAACCGGAAACCCCAAAGAAGACAGTTATCTGAAATGGATCTGTTTCCAGCCGGTTCTTCGCAGAATCTACGGATGTTCGTTTTTGCCGTACCATGATTATGGCAGAGGCGGCAGGGGCTGGCGTGATCTGTGGCAGGATTGTCTCTCCCTTCTGATTCTCGACCCGAAGGAAGTTCGCTCCATGATTTTAAACAGCTTTGCGGGTGTCCGTTTTGACGGGACCAATGCGACAATTATCGGGGATAAGCCGGGAGAATTTGTTGCAGACCGCAACAATATTACAAGAGTCTGGATGGATCATGCGTACTGGCCGTTTGTTACCACAAAATTGTATCTGAACCAGACGGGAGATCTGGATATTCTGGATCAGAAAGTGGCGTATTTTAAGGACCCACAGGCAAAGCGTGGAACTGCCAGGGACGCAGAGTGGACACCGGCATATGGGATGCGCCAGAAAGATGTAAATGGCAATATTTACGAGGGCACGGTTTTAGAACATCTGCTTTTGCAGAATCTGTGCGCTTTCTACGAGGCGGGAGAACATGGAATGATGCGTCTTCGCGGTGCTGACTGGAATGATGCACTGGATATGGCAGCGGAAAAAGGAGAAAGCGTGGCTTTTACCTGTGCGTATATCGGAAATCTCCGTGATTTGGCAGATACCCTTGAAAAATACGAAGCGGCAAGCGGAAAGAAAGAGATTACACTGGCAAAAGAGATGGAAATTCTGATCAGACAGGACCGCACATCGTATGATTCGGCAGAAAAACGGAATGTTGTTTTAAACAATTATGTGAGTCAGTGTGTGCATAATATTTCTGGAGAACAGATTTCTGTGGATATCAGTACTCTGGTGCAGAATCTGCGGGAGCGTGCTGACTGGTATACCGGATTGATCCGTACGCAGGAATGGGTAACGGATGAAAACGGAAATGGCTGGTTTAACGGATATTATGATAATCACGGCAGACCGGTGGAAGGCAAAAGGGATAATCATGTCCGTATGATGCTGACCGGTCAGGTATTTTCTGTTATGGGAAATGTCGCAGATGATGCACAGACCGCTGCGATTATAAAAAGTGCAGACCTGTATCTGTATAAAAAAGAGGTGGGAGGCTACCGGCTGAACACGGATTTTAAGGAAGAAAAATTTGATCTGGGACGAATGTTTGGATTTGCTTATGGCGAAAAAGAAAATGGTGCGGTTTTTTCCCATATGACGGTGATGTATGCAAATGCATTGTATCAGAGAGGTTTTGTAAAGGAAGGATACAAGGCATTGTATACTCTGCTCGAACAGGCCATGAACACACCGGTGAGCCTGATGTATCCTGGAATTCCGGAATATTTTGATGCGGACGGAAAAGGAAAATATCCGTATCTGACCGGGGCAGCCAGCTGGTATATGATGACAATGGTTACACAGATTTTTGGATTCCGCGGAGAATGGGGAGATCTGGTACTAGAACCCAAAATTCTGTTGCGGCAGTTTGACGAAAGTGGCAATTATTCGGCACAGTTCCCATTCCGTGGACAGACATACGCAGTGGTTTACCAGAATCCACAAAAGAAAGAATATGGGGATTACCGGATCACGGAAGTATGGCTGGATGGTCAGCGGTATGCCGGAGAAACAAATACAGGCATCTGCATTCCGTTTGCCGTACTTGAAGGAAAAGAAAACCATACACTTCGGATTGTTCTGGGATAGCAGAATTTTACCATGTGCTTTTGTACTTGGAACTGCGGTATTGTTTTGGGGTCATACCGACATAGTGCTGGAATGTCTGGATAAAATGACTCTGGGAAGAAAATGATAAATAGTTTGCAATCTGAATGTAGGTAAAATCGGAAAAGCGTAGAAGATTCTGCGCTTTTTCGATTTTTTTTTCGCGGATATAATCACTGATCGACACACCGAGGTTCTGCTTAAACAACCGGGACAGATAGCTGGCAGACAAATTGGTGCAGACCGCAAGATCTTCCACGGTGATTCTTGCACTGATGTGGGCATAGATATAATCAATACACTGTGCAACCGGTTTGGATAATGCGGTATTCTTCTGCAGAAGGCGCATTTTTCCGGTGAAGTCAAGAGCCATCTCATGATGCAGATCTGATATTTCCTGAATGGTGCTGCAGGCATCCATGTGAATAATGTAAAAATCGCTCAGACGGTAGGCCTGCTCTGTTTCCATGCCGCCGTCAATGCAATACCGTGTGACCAGTGCAACGGTAATAACAAAATGATATTTTAAGTTTGTCAGGGGATTTTTGGAAAGAATTCCCATGCCTTCGGGATTGGTAAACGCTTCTTCCTTTAAATTTTTACTGACTGCTTCGATGTTTCCGTCTTTTACGGCTTCAAAAAAGGAATATTCCTCGGAAAGTGCACGATGATGGATTTCGTATTCGCTGTCTTCGATTTCTTTTTTGCTCCATTGATTTTTCAGCATGGCAAGACCTCCTGTTTATATCTGTAGATTATGTCATGAATCTGATATATTTGCAAGCATTTTTGTATCAGAACCCATTGGAAAACTCTATAATAAAACCATGCTTAAGGCAGAAAAGAAAAGGAGGAAATTTACTATGAAAAAGAAAGCAGTCAGTGCATTATTATGTGCAACCATGGTAGCAGGAATGCTTGCAGGTTGCGGAAAAGGAAGTGATTCCGGTACACCGTCAGATACATCCAAGGGGGATGCGTCAAACGCAACAGAAAGTGCTTCATCAAATCTGAAAGATGATGGAAAGGTATTAAATATTTACTGCTGGAACGAGGAGTTCAAGAGCCGTATTACCGCACACTATCCGGATTACAAGGAAGTGGATGCAACACACGGAAAAATCGGAGATGTGGATGTTGTATGGAACATCACACCGAGTGATGACAATGCATATCAGAACAACCTGGATGCAGCACTGTTAAATCAGCAGGATGCTCCGGCAGATGACAAGATTGATATTTTTCTGGTAGAAGCGGACAACGCATTAAAGTATGTAGATACGGATTACACAGCACCGGTAAAAGATCTTGGAATTACCGATGCGGATCTTTCCAAGCAGTACCAGTACACAAAGGATATCGTAACCGATTCCAAGGGAGTGTTAAAAGGAGTTTCATGGCAGGGATGTCCAGGTGTTCTTTTCTATAACAGAGAGGCTGCAAAGGATGTACTGGGAACCGATGATCCGGATGAAGTACAGAATTATGTATGTGACTGGGATACTTTCAATGATACTGCTGCAAAAATGCAGGCAAAAGGTTACAAGATGATTTCATCTGTAAATGATACATACCGTGTATACTCCAACAATGTCTCAAGCAAGTGGGTAGAAGACGGAAAAGTACAGGTAGATGACAATATCATGAAATGGGTGGACGATTCCAAGAAACTTGTAGATGCAAAAGAGGCAGGAACCTTTGATATGTGGTCCGATGACTGGTCAAAGGGATTCTATCCGGACGGAAAAGTATTCTGCTACTTTG
>OLXW01001460.1_pt1 | contig 11964 bp, 14 predicted proteins | sample 1673551 | NCBI WGS metagenome assembly OLXW01 (sample SAMEA103958114, study PRJEB25191) | human gut metagenome | reverse complement strand
GGTTTGGGGTTGGGTATAGGGAAAATATTGTAGTAAATAAAGCTGAATTCTGAGTGAAATAGAAAAACGGTGCGTTACAAAACACAGTTGCGTATAGATTTAATGCTGTTGCTTAGAGTGGTTTGAATGGAATTGACAGAAGTTTGCTGATTATAAACTAAATGTTAAAATTATTAAAAAAGTATAAACTGGTGATGCGCTAGGTTTTATGCGGGTTTCTTGCGAAAACTGTAACAAAAACAAGTTTTTGTTATAAAAAACAATACAAATATAAAAAATGATTAAAATATGACTATAAGGGCAAATAAATGACTTTAAATTTGTTTTGAATGGTGCTAAAATACGCAAGCAAGGAGCGAGAGAGCTCGTAAATAAAAAAATAGGGGATTATGACCGTATGAATGTAGTATTTTTTGATGTAGACGGCGTACTGAATTCAGAAAAATTCCTGTGTGATAAACAAGGGGAGTTTATAAATCCAAAGAATGTGGCGAATCTTAAAATGATAGTTGATGCCACACAGGCTAAGCTGGTTATGACCAGTGACTGGAGAAAACAGGTGATCGATAAGGATGTCAGTAAAGCACATGTAAGAGAACTGATAGGCAGACTTGCTGATGCTGGATTGGAAGTTTATGGGGCAACTCCTTCAGGGGATGAACTTAGAAACAAGTATGGCAATTATACCAGAGCATGTGCGGTCAAGGAGTATGTGACCGCCAATTCCGTGGAAGGATATGTCATATTGGATGACATGGATATGGACTGGGAGATTCATGGCCTTGATTCTCATTGGATCAATACGGAGAATGTACTTGTGGGGTTGACTGAGGCAGATGCCAGGAATGCTGTTTCCATAATAAATGGATAATGGCATCATGACATATAATAAACAGTGCGAAAGGAAGTGATGTCTTACGGATCTGGCAGAAGAGTTATCCAATGAACTCCAATGCAAAACAGTATTTACAATACCAATATTTGGTGGGATACCGGTAACAGAGTCCGTGGTGGTAACATGGATCATTATGGCGGTACTTGTGTTGTTATCTATCATACTTGTAAGGAATCTCAAGGTTGAGAACCCTGGCAAGAAACAGCTTGTGCTGGAGACCATAATAACGACCTTTAACAATCTGTTCAAAGGTGTTATCGGAGAGGCTGGAATGAAGTATGTTCCATATCTGATAACGGTTATTCTGTACATTGGTATGGCCAACATCATGGGTGTGTTTGGATTTAAACCACCGACAAAGGATTTGAATGTGACAGCCTCGCTTGCCATCATGAGTATAGTTCTCGTGCAGGTGGCAGGAATAAGAGGAAAGGGAACAAAGGGCTGGGTCAAGAGCTTTGCAGAGCCGGTAGCAATAGTTGCACCGCTTAATGTGCTTGAGCTTGTCATCAAGCCGCTGTCGCTGTGTATGCGACTCTTTGGTAATGTTCTCGGAGCATTTGTCATCATGAAACTGATAGAGGCAGTAGTTCCACTCATTGTCCCTATCCCACTCAGCCTGTATTTTGATTTCTTTGATGGATTCTTGCAGGCATTTGTATTTACTTTCCTGACTACGCTTTACATGCAGGAAGCGATGGAGTAAAGATTATTTGAAGTTTAAAATGAAAATAAGAAGGAGAAAATGATATGAACGGATTATTAGCAATTGGAGCAGGTATAGCAGCATTAGTAGGACTTGGAGCAGGACTTGGAATCGGCCTTGCAACATCAAAGGCAGTTGAGGCTGTAGCAAGACAGCCGGAGGCAGACGGAAAGATCACAAAGCTTCTTATCATCGGTTGTGCCCTTGCAGAGGCAACAGCTATCTACGGTTTCGTTATCGGACTTCTTGCAATTATTCTTCTTAAATAATCAGATTTTAGGTCAGATGGATATTTTAATATAAATATCTAATAGAAATCTGGAGTTGCAGAAGAGATGCAGATTCATCTGTATATGCAGATAACAGAAACAGAAAGATAGGAGTGGCTATATGATTGATATAGAATTTTCTACAATAGCATTCACCATTATCAACTTAATAGTTCTGTTTCTTCTTTTGAAGAAGTTCTTGATTGGACCGATCAACGATGTCATCAAGAAGAGAGAAGATATGATCGCTGGCAATATATCGGATGCCAACAATCAGAAGGCTGAAGCGATGAAGCTCAAGGCACAGTATGAGGATACCCTTGCAGGGGTTGATGCAGAGTGCAGAGAACTTCGAGAGAAATCCCGTGTGGAGGCCAAGAATGAGTATAGCCGTATTATAGATCAGGCTGATGCAAAGTCAGTCAAGATGATAAAGGATGCGGAGAAGACCATAGAGATCAAGCAGAACAAGGCACTTTCTGATATGCAGTCACAGATCGCAGAGCTTGCAATGGCAGCAGCCGGCAAGATAGTGGGCGGTGAAGGTGATGCGGCATCAGCAGGTTCAGCCATGTATGATGACTTTTTAAATGAAGTGAATAAAGCAGGTGATTCAGGTGACGCAGAAGGCAATTAATTACGGAATTGTCCTCTATCAGCTTGGAATCAGTCAGGACATGGTGGAGGAGATAAAAGCGCTGGTGGATGAAAATCTGGAGTTGGCAGATGCGCTGGCAAGTCCGGTGGTAGAGCATGCAGAAAAGCGCAAAGTCATTGACAGAGTATTTGACAGATTTGGCAGTAAGAAACTTGTCAATTTTATGAAAACTCTGTGTGACAATGATGGATTTGACATGATAAATGATATATTTGACGAGTATGAGAAGTATGCCAGAGAGCAGCAGGATATCCTTTCGGCAACTCTCTATTATGTCACACCGCCAACTGATAAGCAGAAAGCAGGTATCGAGGACTTCCTTATGAAAGAGTATGGAAGCAAGGCGGTACAGCTTTCCATGGTGGAGAAAAAAGAATTGATAGGTGGATTTGTCATAAGAACGGGAGACCGTGAGTACGACAGAAGCATTCTGGGCAGGTACAAATCCCTTAGACAGAAACTGGTTATGAGGTGATAAATTGAGTTCAATTAGTTCAGAGGATATTATTTCTATACTCAAAGAAGAGATAGAGAATTATGATTTTGACTCCAGGGACAAAGAAGTCGGCAAGGTCATCTATGTAGGTGATGGAATTGTAACCGTATACGGTATAGACAATGCCATGTACGGAGAGATCGTCGTCTTTGAGAATGGCGTCAAAGGTATGGTTCAGGATATCAGAAGAACAGAGATAGGATGTATTCTGTTCGGTCGTGATACAGGAATCAAGGAAGGAACAAAGGTCAGCAGAACAGGCAAGCGTGCAGGTATCCCTGTAGGCGATGCATTTGTCGGACGTATAGTTGATGCTCTTGGAGCACCTATAGATGGAAAGGGCAGCATAGAGACAACTGATTATCGCCCTATTGAGAATCCGGCACCAAGCATAGTTGATCGTAAGTCGGTCAACCAGCCACTTCAGACAGGAATCCTCTCAATAGATGCCATGTTCCCTATAGGTAGAGGACAGAGAGAGCTGATCATAGGAGACAGACAGACAGGTAAGACATCCATAGCGATAGATACCATTTTGAATCAGAAGGGTAAGGATGTCATCTGTGTATATGTGGCTATAGGCCAGAAGGCTTCAACCATAGCAAAGGTTGTAAACAACCTGAATAAATACGATGCGATGGACTACACGATAGTCGTTGCATCTACAGCAAGTGATTCAGCACCACTTCAGTATATCGCGCCTTATTCAGGCACAGCGATCGCGGAGTATTTCATGCATAAGGGCAAGGATGTGCTGATCGTGTACGATGATCTGTCAAAGCACGCAGTTGCTTACAGAACATTGTCACTGCTTCTCGGACGTTCACCAGGACGTGAAGCATATCCTGGAGATGTATTCTATCTCCATTCAAGACTTCTTGAGAGATCAAGTAAGCTTAAGGATGAGCTGGGCGGAGGTTCCATCACAGCACTTCCTATTATCGAGACACAGGCAGGTGATGTATCTGCTTATATACCTACAAATGTCATATCTATCACAGATGGACAGATATTCCTCGAGAGCGATCTGTTCTTCTCAGGTATGAGACCTGCTGTCAACGTTGGTCTGTCGGTATCACGAGTTGGTGGTGCAGCGCAGACGAAAGCGATGAAGAAGGCCGCAGGAAGTATCCGTATCGATCTGGCACAGTACAGAGAGATGGAGGTGTTCACACAGTTCAGTTCAGATCTGGATGAGAACACCAAGGAACAGCTGCAGTACGGCAAGGGACTTATGGAGCTTTTAAAGCAGCCTCTGTGCAATCCGCTGTCAATGGCAGAGGAGGTTATCATCCTGGTAGCAGCTACAAATAAAGTATTCCTTCCAGTAGAGGTTTCGGAGATCAAGAAGAAGAAACTTGAGATGCTTGAGTTCTTCCACAGTGCCCACAAGGATATCGTGGATGAGATCGAGGAGAAGCAGGTGCTTACTGATGAGCTGAAGGACAAGATAGTCGCAGCTGCTAAGGAGTTTATCGAGAGATAGATTTCAGAAGAAATTAGAAGATTCGTTGAGAGGTGATTTGATTGGCAAATACCAAAGAAATCCAGAATAGAATAAAGAGTATCAAGGATACTCAGAAGATCACCAATGCAATGTATATGATCTCATCTTCCAAGCTGAAAAAGGCCAGGACAGATCTTGAGAATACGGAGCCGTATTTCTACACACTTCAGGTTGCCCTTGCCAGAATGCTCAGACATGTTCCTGAGATGGAGCACTTGTACTTCGACAGTAGAGAGGGAATCAAGGAAGAGGACAGAAGACGTGGATATCTTGTGATCACCGCCGATAAAGGTATGGCAGGAGCTTACAACCACAATGTAATCAAAATAGCTGAGCAGGAGCTTGCAGCCCACCCGAACAGTGAGCTGTATGTAGTCGGCCAGGTTGGAAGACACTACTTCGCCAAGAAGGGAGTGCCTATAGATATACATTTCCAGTATACAGCGCAGAATCCTAGTCTTCACAGAGCCAGAGTCATAGCGGACAAGATGCTTGAAAACTATGAGAACGGCGATATAGATGAAGTATACATCATATATACCAACATGAAGAGCAGTGTGGTCGTGGAGCCACAGATGATACAGCTTCTCCCTATGAAGAGAACTGACTTCGCAGGCGTTCCTGCGGATGTGTTCCACGAGGAGATCACCATGGAGCCTTCACCTAAGGCGGTGCTTGACCGAATCGTGCCAAACTGCGTCATGGGATATATATACGGTGCTTTGGTAGAGTCCTTCTGCAGTGAGCAGAACAGCCGAATGATGGCGATGGACTCAGCCACAAAGAGTGCCAAGGAGATGCTAGATGATCTCAATATCAAATACAACAGAGCAAGGCAGGCAGCCATAACCCAGGAGATCACCGAGATCGCCGGTGGCGCCAGAGCTCAAAAAGATAGAAGTTAATTTATATATGTAGATAGGTGGATGCGAAACTCGTAAACTTGAGTGCGGATGAGGTGTTTGTGTTGCCAAGCAGGGGAATTTGAGGTCGCCGGTCCTTAGGTGGCGCGCGTTATGCGGCACCTAAGGACCGTTGCAGACCGAAATGAGCGGGAGCGACCCCGGATTGGCAATACAAATACCTCAGGAACAGTGATGCTTAAAGATTTCGCATACACCTTCAAAGAGAAAAATTAAGAAGGAGGTCTGATGTTTTGAAAAATGGTAAGATAGTACAGGTCATGGGACCTGTCGTAGATGTAGAATTTCCAGACAACGATCTGCCATACATCAAGGATGCTCTTGAAGTAGATAATCATGGGAAAAAATGTGTTATGGAAGTAGCACAGCATGTAGGCAACAATACAGTAAGATGTATCATGTTGTCCGCCAGCGAGGGACTTTCAAGAGATATGGAAGTCGTTGCAACCGGATCTGGAATCAAGGTTCCTGTAGGAAATCAGACACTTGGACGTCTGTTCAATGTGCTTGGTGAGACAATAGATGGCAAGGAGGATCTCTCGGATACAGAACACTGGGTAATCCACAGAGAGCCGCCAACATTCGAGAATCAGAGCCCGGTCATCGAGATACTTGAGACAGGTATCAAGGTTATAGATCTTCTTGCACCTTACTCAAAGGGTGGTAAGATCGGTCTGTTCGGTGGTGCCGGAGTTGGTAAGACAGTCCTTATTCAGGAGCTTATACAGAACATAGCATCTGTACATGGTGGATATTCCATATTCACCGGAGTTGGAGAGCGTTCAAGAGAGGGTAATGATCTGTGGACAGAGATGAGCGAGTCAGGCGTTATAGACAAGACCGCCCTGGTGTTCGGACAGATGAATGAACCACCTGGAGCCAGAATGAGAGTTGCAGAGACAGGACTTACTATGGCAGAGTATTTCCGTGATGTAAATCATCAGGATGTGCTGTTGTTCATTGACAATATATTCAGATTTACACAGGCAGGTTCAGAGGTTTCATCACTTCTCGGACGTATGCCATCAGCCGTTGGTTATCAGCCAACACTTGCAAATGAGATGGGTGAGCTTCAGGAGCGAATCGCTTCTACCAAGGAGGGTTCAGTCACATCAGTTCAGGCCGTATATGTGCCGGCCGATGACCTTACAGATCCTGCCCCAGCCACAACATTTGCACATCTGGATGCAAATACAGTTCTTTCAAGAAAGATCGTTGAGCAGGGTATCTATCCGGCAGTAGATCCGCTGGAGTCAAGCTCAAGAATCCTTGAGGCTGATATAGTCGGCGAGGAGCATTACGAAGTTGCAAGACGTGTGCAGGAGATCCTTCAGAAGTACAAGGAGCTGCAGGATATCATAGCGATCCTCGGTATGGAGGAGCTGTCAGATGAGGATAAGCTCACAGTTACAAGAGCCAGAAAGGTTCAAAAATTCCTGTCACAGCCATTCCATGTAGCTGAGAACTTTACGGGTATACCTGGAAAGTATGTAAGTCTTAAAGATACTATCAAGGGCTTTAAGATGATAGTTGACGGTGAGATGGATGAGTATCCAGAGTGGGCATTCTTCAATGTGGGTACTATAGAGGAAGTAAAGGAAAAGGCCGAGAAGGGCCAGTAAATATCAGAGGATATCAGCAGACATCAACAGATATCAGAAAAGGAAGTGCATAGATGAATACATTTTATCTGAGAGTTATTTCCAGCAATAAGATATTCTTCGACGGCCGGGCAGAGAAAATAGTTCTTCCACTTGAAGATGGAGAGAAAGCGGTTCTTGCACATCATGAGAATATGGTCATAGCTACCAGCATAGGAGAGATCAGGATCACCACCAGTAAAGGTGAGCAGGTCATAGGTGTTGTGGGCGAAGGCTTTGTTCAGATAGTAAATAACCGAGTTGTCCTTATCGTGGATTCCGCAGAGAAACCGGAGGATATCGACAGAGTCAGAGCCAATGAGGCGAAGATCAGAGCGGAAGAGAGACTCAGACAGAAAGAGAGTCTGAAAGAATACAAGCAGAGCGAGGCATCCCTTGCGCGTGCTCTCACAAGACTCAAAGTAACAGAAAAGATATAAAACCCAGCGCAGAAACCCCAAGCGCCTGCTTGCAGGCATTTGGGGGTTTCAAGCGGTTTTAACGAGAAGTCGTTCGGCGTAAGCCGAACATAAAGTGCGTCAGCGCGGGACTTCGAGTCTAGAAGAATCCCGTCAGTCGAAAGTGCAGCGGGACGAAGACAGAGCGCGTCAGCGCGGGACTTCGAGTCTATTATAAAAGGCAGTGCCAGCAGCGGGACGATGAAACCGATGTGGCGTTGCCTTTTTATGTGCAGACACAATAGATAAAATGTTACTTGACAACTTTTGCCTTTACTGAGAAAATTACTAGATAGTATATGGTGAACTGTATATACAGTGAACTATGTATATAAGAGTTTATGAAAAAGAGGACGTGTGCATGTATATGCACACATTTTTGAGTTAAAGGTATTTGGTTAGAGGTATTTATGTTAAGATTTATTTGGGTAATAGTTTCGTGCTTGTTTCTGATCATGTACTATGTGCCAAAGATGTCGTATTATGCTAGGCACCCGGAAAAATATGGTGAGGATATATGTTATCAGATGGCACAGGTTATGTGCAATCATGTGAGACGTCGTGCTTTTATCAAGACGGTTGCCACGGGTATGGAGAACCTTCCTAAGGAGGGCGGATATATCATGTATGCCAATCATCAGGGTAAGTATGATGTACTGGGAGTTATAGTTTCCCATGACAAACCGATTACGTATGTCATGGATGCCAAGAGGTCGAAGCTGTTCATAGCAGATCAGCTTACGGATCTTGTGAAGGCACAGAGACTTGACAAGGAAGACATAAAGCAGCAGGTACAGGTTATAAACGATGTATCCACGGAGATTAAGGCGGGAAGGAGATATATTTTATTCCCGGAGGGAGGATACGATCACAGTCACAATGAGCTCAAGGAGTTCATGCCGGGAAGCTTCAAGATCGCCAAGAAGGCGAAGTGTCCTATCGTTCCAGTCGTGCTGTATGATTCCTTCAAGCCATTTGAGGGATGGTCACTGAGGCGTGTGACGACACAGCTTGCATTTCTGGAGCCGATCCCATATGAGGTTATAGCGGATAAGACGACCACAGAGATCAGGGATATGGTCGTTGACAAGATCCAGAGGAAGCTTGATACGATGGAGACAATGAATTGTTGGTAACGATATATGGATAATTATTCTGAACGGGCAGGTCATGTTGATGATCTGCCCGTTCGGGGGTTACGGAAGCTTGGTGTTGACTATATCAAATCAGGTGAATACAATATAAAAGGGTATTTAACCACAAAAACAAGGATTGGGAAGTAGAGATATGGGACAGAGTAAAGAGAGAAACAGTAATGAAAAAAGCGGATTCCTCAAGAAGCTTATAATAGTTTTGGCAGTGGCGATCGTGGTAGTATTTGCGGTATTTTATGTGATCTATTACAGATTTTCATATCAGGCGGACAAGCTGGCAAAGGAGACCGCCCGCATATACGCATTTGGCGATGGCGGAGAGATGGCTGACATGATAGCCCCGGGATACGTGAAGAAGTTTGAGGATTCGTCAAAGGTTTTGTCGGTGAGTGACATACAGGACATATATATAAACAAGTTCAGAGCGTATACAGATGAGCAGGTCGGGGATATAGATACGATCGAGTGCAAGGTCACCGATATACAGGCGGTGAGCAATATAGAGGATGTGCAGCAGCAATTTGCGGACAACGGAGTTAAGGGTGTGTCCCAGTACAGAAGTGTGGAAGCTGACTGGATAGTGACAGGCAAGGATGGTGGCGAGGTCACGGTACACGTTCAGGAATGTATGTTGAAGTGCGACGATGGCTGGTATGTGGACTATGTCCGTATGCCGGATGAAATAGACAGCATGAGTACGCCGGTCGATTCCGGGGATGCTGACAGTGAGGAGACAACAGAGGCGGAGATCACTGAATAATATTGTGTGTATAAGATTGGAAGGGCATACAGTATACAAGAAAGAAGGCTGACAAAAAATGTATGATGTGAGATCCATGAAGGCAGAGGACTTCATAGATGATGGCGAGATCCGTGAGACGCTGGATTATGCGGATCAGAACAAGGACAATGTGGAGCTTATCGACAGTATCATAGAGAAGGCAAAGCTCAGGAAGGGGCTTACCCACAGGGAGGCATCCGTGCTTCTTGCGTGTGAGATGCCGGACAAGATAAATGAGATATATGATCTGGCGGAGCAGATCAAGAAGGACTTCTACGGCAACAGAATAGTTATGTTCGCGCCGCTGTATCTGTCCAACTACTGTGTAAATGGGTGTGTGTATTGTCCGTATCACATCAAGAATAAGCATATAGCCAGAAAGAAGCTCACCCAGGAAGAGGTGAGACGGGAGGTCATAGCACTGCAGGATATGGGTCACAAGAGACTGGCCATTGAGGCCGGTGAGGATCCTCAGATGAATCCTATCGAGTACATCCTGGAGTGTATAGACACGATATACAGCATCAAGCACAAGAACGGTGCAATAAGGCGTGTAAATGTAAATATAGCGGCGACCACAGTGGAGAACTACAGGAAGCTGCACGAGGCAGGAATTGGAACGTACATCCTCTTCCAGGAGACCTACGATAAGGAAGCGTATGAGAAGCTTCATCCATATGGACCGAAGCATGACTATGCATATCACACAGAGGCTATGGACCGTGCTATGGAAGGTGGTATAGACGATGTGGGTCTGGGAGTGCTCTTTGGTCTGGACAAGTATAGGTACGAATTTGCGGGGCTGCTGATGCATGCGGAGCACCTTGAGGCTGTTCATGGAGTTGGTCCGCACACCATCAGTGTGCCAAGAGTCAAGAAGGCTGACGACATAGATCCTGAGGCATTTGACAACGGAATAAGCGACGATGTATTCTGCAAGATCGCAGCATGTATCAGAATCGCCGTTCCTTATACAGGAATGATAATCTCCACAAGGGAGAATCCAACGGTCAGGGATGAGATCATAAGGCTTGGAGTGTCGCAGATAAGCGGTGGTTCAAAGACCAGTGTGGGTGGCTACTATGAGCCGGAGCCAGAGGATGAGAAGTCGGAGCAGTTCGATGTCAGCGACACGAGAACTCTGGATCAGGTTGTGAACTGGCTGATGACCAAGGGCTATATACCATCGTTCTGTACGGCATGTTACAGAGAGGGCAGAACCGGCGACAGGTTCATGAGCCTGTGCAAGAGCGGACAGATACAGAACTGCTGTCATCCGAACGCACTCATGACGCTGGAGGAATATCTGGTGGATTATGCTTCGCCGGAGACCGCGGAGATAGGCCGGAGACTCATACAGAATGAGCTGAAGAATATTCCGAATGAGAAAGTCAGACAGATAGTGGTCGAGAGACTTGACAGGATAAAGCACGGAGACAGAGATTTTAGATTCTAACACATTGTGGAGGAGCAAAATGAGTTTAAACGATACACCGTCGGCAAACAGAGTGCATATAGGTTTCTTTGGATGCAGGAACGCAGGCAAGTCCAGTCTGGTAAATGCAGTGACGGGGCAGAGCCTTGCTGTTGTGTCGGATGTGGCGGGAACCACCACGGATCCGGTGTACAAGTCCATGGAGCTGCTTCCGCTTGGACCGGTGGTCATCATAGATACACCGGGAATAGACGATACCGGCGAGCTGGGTGAACTCAGGGTGTCGAAGACCAGGCAGGTGCTTGCGAAGATAGATGTCGCTGTGCTCGTAGTTGATGGCACGGCTGGATTGTCCGCGTCGGACAGGGAGCTCACAGAGCTTTTCAAAGAGAAGAATATAAATTATATAATTGCGTACAATAAGAGTGATCTGGTTAAGGATGATACACAGGTTCAGAATTCAGCGGAGAATTCCATATGGGTCAGCGCAGAGCGCAGACAGGGAATAGAGGAGCTGAAGGAATTGATAGGAAAGCTCACGGTGACAGACACCATGACCAGGAGACTGGTCGGAGATCTGATACAGCCGGGTGATATGGTGGTGCTGGTCATACCGATAGATTCTGCAGCTCCGAAGGGCAGGCTGATACTTCCGCAGCAGCAGGTCATAAGGGATGTTCTTGAGACCGGAGCTACGGCTGTGGTGTGCAGGGACACGGAGCTTGAGGATACTCTTAGACGGCTGGAGGGGAAGGTATCTCTGGTGGTCACTGACTCCCAGGCATTTGCAAATGTTATGAAGATAGTGCCGGATGACATATATCTGACATCGTTCTCCATACTGATGGCAAGATTTAAAGGGCAGCTTGATGCGGCGGTAAATGGCGCATATGTCCTGGACAGGCTGAGGGATGAAGGCCAGCGTACAGATGCGGACAGCAGACCTCCAAGGATACTCATAGCTGAGGGCTGCACCCATCACAGACAGTGTGACGGAATAGATCGGAAGAGCGTCGTGTAGGGAAAGAGTGTAGATCTCGGT
>OLXW01001459.1_pt1 | contig 11974 bp, 10 predicted proteins | sample 1673551 | NCBI WGS metagenome assembly OLXW01 (sample SAMEA103958114, study PRJEB25191) | human gut metagenome | reverse complement strand
TGCCTATTATCAATCGCTTCCTGGAAGCGATTAAAAATGTTTTAGAGAAGATGAAGATCGATGCTCCCATTTTCGTGGTGAAAGGTGACGGAAGCATCGCAACGGAAGATTTGATTCGAGAAAAGCCGATCGAGACGTCATTGTCAGGCCCGGCAGCAAGCATGATCGGGACCATAAATTTGACAGGCATTGAAAATGCAATTGTTTCCGACATGGGCGGCACGACAACGGATACGGGGATTGTCCGGGGCAAGCGTGTAGAGCTCTCTTCCGAAGGTGCGGAAGTCGGAGATTGGAGAATCAAAGTAAAGTCAGCCAAGTTATACACATTCGGACTTGGCGGCGATAGTGAAATCGCGATTGACGATGGAGGTCTGAAGGTGGGGCCAAGACGTGTCTTGCCGGCATGCCGGGGCGGAGCAGGAAACATGACCCCGACAGATCTGATGCATTATACGAGGGAGTTTATAGCATGGGATTCGGAACTGGCGGAGGCATCAGTTCGTGCTTATGCAAGCAGAATGTTTGTTACTCCGGATACTTTTGTGAAAGCGGCGGAAGGAGCTGTCACAGAGAAGATTTACGAAGAAAACATCTCATTATACAAAGACCTGGGCTTTCCGGTATGTGCCATCGGGGCACCGGCGGACACATGGTATAAGAAAGCGAAAGCAGAGTACGAGTTTGATCTGATCATTCCGCCCAACTACGAGGTGGCTAATGCAGTTGGCGCAGCCACTGCGGGGATTCAGGAAACTGTGCAGGCTATTGTGAGACCTGGCGAAGAAGGACATGGATTTCTGGTTCACGCGGACAAAGAGAGATTCTCTCTAATGGATCGCAGGGAAGCACTCAAAAAGGCGTATCAGGCTTCGCTGGAATATGCAAAACAGAAGATCCTGGATCAGAATTTAGAGATAGATCAGATCGAAACTGAATGTGTGGATGTATATATGGACGCAGGACGTCTGATATATAAGAGAATCGATCTTGCTGAGATCGAAGAAGAGATTTTAGAAGGTGAAGACCATTCCGGACAGTTTGTTGAGACCCGGATCAAGGTCTCGGCCAATGGAAAGAACTTCATTTAAAATCGAATTGTTGAAAAGAAGGAGGAAATGTAATGGCAATTCCAAAAGAAAGAGCATTGGAAGCATATAAGACAATGCAGAAAATCAGAAACTTTGAAAAACAGGCATCCAGAAGTTTCTCGGAAGGTGTCGTACAGGGCTTTATTCACCTGTACACAGGCGAGGAAGCTGTTGCTACCGGCGTGTGTATGAACCTTGAGAAGACAGACTATATCACAAGTACACACAGAGGACATGGACATATTATTGCAAAGGGAGCTGATCTGAACAGAATGATGGCAGAACTTTGCGGCAGAGAAACGGGCTATTGTCACGGTAAAGGTGGTTCCATGCATATCACGGATACAGAGATCGGTGTTCTGGGTGCTAACGGTATTGTAGGCGGCGGATTTACGCTGGCATGTGGCGCAGGAATCACAGCGCAGATGAAACAGAACGGTGCGGTATGCGTATGCTTCTTCGGAGATGGTTCTACAGGAACAGGTACATTCCATGAAGCTATGAACCTGGCAAGCGTATGGAAGCTGCCGGTAGTATTCGTTTGTGAAAACAATGGATATGGAATCAGTACTGCATGCAGAAGAGATTCTTCCTATACAAACCCGAGCATGAACTGTAAGACGGTTGCTGACAGAGCGCTGGCATACGGCATGAAGGCGATGGTTGTAGATGGCAATAATGTCAATGAGGTTTATGACCGTGCCAAGGAAGCTATCGCATATGCCAGAGAAGGCAACGGACCGGTATTTCTGGAATGCAATACATATAGATGGGATACTCACTTCGTAGGGGATACAGACAACTACAGACTTCCGGATGAACTGGCAGTATGGAAGGAAAAGTGCCCGATCAAGCTGCATGAGACTTATCTGAAGTTTATGAAGCTGGCAGATGACGATCAGCTGAAGGCGATCGCGAAGGAAGCCAGAAATGAAGTAAAAGCTGCTCTGAAATTTGCAGAAGAGAGTCCGTTCCCGGCTCCGGAAACAGCAGTACAGGACGTTTACACTGATATCGTAGAGGAGGGAAGATAAGATGAAAGAAATTTTTTTCTCGGAAGCTATCGCATCTGCAATCAGAAATGAAATGCAGAGAGATGAAAATGTATATATCCTTGGCGAAGACGTAGGTATTTATGGCGGAAGTTTTGGCGCTACTGCTGGACTGTATGATGAATTTGGTCCGCTGCGTGTCAGAGACACTCCGATTTCTGAAATGGCAATTATGGGTTCCAGTGCAGGCGCAGCAGTAACAGGGATGAGACCGATTGCAGAGATCATGTACGATGACTTCCTCGGATGCTGCATGGATCAGCTGATGAACCAGGCTGCCAAGTTCCGTTACATGTATGGAGGCAGAGTACAGGTTCCTATGACGGTAAGATGTGCATGCGGAGGTTACGTAACAGGTGCGGCACAGCACTCCCAGAGTATCGAAGCGATGATCGCACATATTCCGGGGCTGAAGGTGGTGTATCCGTCTAACCCGCAGGATGCAAAGGGACTGCTGATTTCTGCAATTCGTGATGATAACCCGGTAGTATTCTTTGAACACCAGACTCTGTATGGAGTAAAGGGTGAGGTTACTGACGATTTCGATCCGATTCCATTAGGAAAAGGCAAGATCGTTAAGGAAGGTAAAGATGTTACCGTAGTTGCAACAGGTGTGCAGGTGGGTAAAGCGAAGGAAGCTGCTGAACAGCTGGAAAAAGAAGGTGTGAGCGTAGAAGTAATCGACCCTAGATGTCTGTATCCGCTGGATAAGGAAATGATCTACGGTTCTGTAGAAAAGACAGGTAAGATCGTAATCGCAACAGAAGAATGCAAACGTGGTGCATGGTCTGGAGAACTGGCAGCAAGAATCGCAGAAGACAGATTCGAATGCCTGAAGAAGCCTATTGTAAGAGTAGGCGCGCTGGATACTCCGGTTCCGTTCTCGCAGCCGCTGGAAGATTATATGCTGCCGCAGACAGCATATATCGTAGATGCGATCAAATCTGTTCTGTAACTTAAATTAATTAAAATAAAATTAGATAAGAAAAGGAGAATACAACAATGGCTACATTAATCAAAATGCCTAAGATGGGCGCAACTATGACAGAAGGTACTTTAACAAACTGGATCGTAAAAGAAGGTGATACCGTAGAAGAAGGCGATGCAATCTTTGAAGTGGAAACAGATAAGCTGTCCAATGAAATTGAATCCTATGAAGACGGAACGATCCTGAAGATTCTGGTAGAAGAAGGATCCACAGTGCCTTGCCAGACTCCGGTAGCTGTAATCGGCGAAGAAGGAGAAGACTACTCTGATCTTTTAAAGTAGTTGAAACAGAAAAAACAGAAAGGCTAAAAGAGATGAGTAAAGTTTTAGACCAAACCAATCGAGAATATCTTGCGAGCCTCATTCCGAAGGACATTCCTGACTGGAAGGCTTCCTGGGAGGAAGGTTATAAAATCGGTCAGGGCATTGAAATTATGGAAACTCCATTCATGAAGAAATATGGGGTAAAGAGCGATGCGGAGTACCGCCTTCAGCAGGCAGCCCAAGGGAAACTGACCTATCAGATCAACATGGGGCTTGCTTCTGTAGAAGACGAAGCGGCAGGACTCCGGGAAGCTGAAAAATTCAACGAAGAAACAGGACTTCGCATCAGCTTTGCTCATCAGCTCCCTAAGAACATTGTCGGAACGCCGAAGGACAAAAGAGATGGTGTTCCGACGGCTCTGGGATTTGACCTGAATGAACTTTCGGACTGGACTGCAATCACGCAGGCGTCTACCATTGAAGCGATTTTTGCAGATAATCACCTTGGATACCCGAATGCGGTGGAGACGACCATCAATGCGCTGAAGGCAGGAAGCAGATACCAGGGAATGTTCGGGATGTTCCAGCAGGTGGCACCGGGATGCCCGGATGAAGTGTGGAACATGAACGAAAATGTTAAAGCACTTGGAATTGTTGCTTCCAAGTGGGACGATCAGATCATTGTAAACTCCAATCAGGATGATAGTTTGCCGGCATACTGTATGGATCTTACATCATATCTCGCATGGGCCAAGTGGGAACGGTATGTTGTAACGGATTTGTGCAAAGCGCGTTACGCATTCAGCTTCGGGAATCTGACAAGCAACCTGATTCATAAAGCAGCCATGTGGCTGGCAGCCAGTGATACATTCCGTCTGGATGATCAGCCGGGAATCGAGTTTATTTACCCGAACACAGTGGATCACTGGGATCATCATCTGCATTCCAACTACGGCTTCCAGATTCCGGAGGCATTGATGCTGAACCTGGTGGAACGGAAGTTCAAGACGGGAGGGTCCTTCTTATCAGTGCCTATTTCCGAAAAGGTTGCGATTCCTACGGTTCCCGAAATGCTGGATATGACCGGAGCCTGTCAGAGAACAGATGAAGCGGCTCCATATTTTGAACAGATGATGGACTGGACGATCGTAGAAGAAACCCGGGATAAGATCAAAGAGTATTCGGAAATCATGTTCCAGAACTTCATGAACGGTATGGAAGAAGCAGGGATCGATATCACCAATCCAATCGAAATGATGGTTGTGCTGAAGAAGATGGATCCGACCAAGTTCGAGCAGCTGTTTCATCCATCTGTTGTACAGGATGGCAAGGATCGTGTGGAACCGATGCTTCCTGCGGCACTCTGGTCGGTTTCGGAGAATATGTCTCTGGGAATTATTGATAAACTGAAAGGTACTGCGTGCGAAGAAAAACTGAAGGGAAAACGCGTATGTATCGTTTCGGGAGATCTGCATTATTTCGGTCTGTATGTTATGAGCCGTGTGCTGGAAGAACTGGGAGCCGATGTCCTTTATGGCGGAAATTCCATGGATGCCATCGATGTGCTGGACCTTGCAGATGAACATGGAATCAAGAATATTGGAATCAGCCTGCACAACGGTCAGGCACTGCCCTATGCCAGACTGCTGAAAAAGCTGGCAGAAGAACGTGGCAGAGAATACAATTTCTATCTGGGTGGAGCTTTGACCAGCTTCCTGAATGAAGACGATGAAGTTCCGGTGGATGTAACGGAATATATCGAAGAAATGGGGCTGCATACGACATCATCTGTAGAAGAACTTGCAGAAGCTCTTGCGGAGCAGGAAGATGACTAAAGGCAGGCAGCCCTGATTAATAGGAGAATAATAATGAGTAAGACAATCAAGTTGACAGGAATGCGTAAGATCATTGCGCAGAGAATGAGTGAAAGCTGGAATACCGCTCCACGTGTGGTATACACACTGAGCGTGGACATGACCAGAACAAAAGCCCTGATCAAAAAAATGAATGAAGGAAATGAAGACAAGTCCAAGAAAGTAACTGCTAATCATATTCTGATGAAAGCCTGTGCGGATGCCATGGCTGAATATGAACTGGTAAACTCCAGCTTCACAGAGGAAGGCATCGTGGTGCATGATGAAATCAACATCGGACTGGCAGTTGCAATCGATCGCGGTCTGATCGTTCCGAGCACTAAGAATGTCGGAAATAAGGATCTGAGAGAAATCGCAGAAGAAACCAATGATCTGGTATATAAGGCTCGTAAGAACAAGCTGGATATGGATGACATTACCGGTGCAACCTTTACAATTTCCAATCTGGGCATGATGGGAATCGAGAATTTCTCTCCGATCATCAATCTGCCGGAAGTTGCAATTCTGGGCGTAAACAAGATCATTGACACTCCTGTAGTGGAAGATGGTAATATTGTAATCAAACCGAAGATGAATCTGAACTTTGTAGCAGATCACCGTGTAATTGACGGCGCTTACGCTGCAAAGTATATTTCGAAGGTAAAGGAAATTCTGGAAAATCTCTAAAGAGATCATGGAGGAATCAAAATGGATAAGAAAAAAATGTATATCAACGGTGAGTGGATCGAAGGCACTTCCGGTAAAACATTTCAGTCGGTAAACCCGGCAACAGGAGCTGTAAACGCAGAAGTTTGCCAGAGCAGCTTAGAAGATACAAAAGCTGCTATCGACGCTGCTTATATTGCATTCTATGAAACAAGAGAATGGAGAGATATGGACGCCCAGGAAAGAAGCGACATGATGCTGAAGATCGCTGATACAGTTGCCAAGTACAAGGATGAACTGGCAATGCTGGACAGCATCGATATGGGCAAGCCGCTCAGAGAAGCAGAAGCTGACGTAGATGATACTATCTACTGCTACAGATACTATGCAGGGCTGATGAAGGCTCCGCACGGCGGCGCATACGAAGTAAACAAGGGCTTCGGCGATATGCACTGCTACAGCATTCATGAGCCGATCGGCGTATGCGCGCTGATCACACCTTGGAACTACCCGCTGCTGATGGGCGCTAACAAGCTGGCTCCATGTCTGGCTGCAGGAAATACGGTTATCTACAAGCCGCCTACAGTAAGCGTGCTGTCCGCCATCAAGATGTTTGAGATCTTCGAGGAAGTTGGACTGCCAAAGGGCACTGTAAACCTGGTAATGGGATCCGGAAGTGTTCTGGGTACAGAGCTTTCTGAAAGCGAAAAAGTGGATATGGTTTCCTTTACAGGAAGCACGGCAGTTGGTCAGGACATTATGAGAAAAGCAGCTGGAACAGTGAAAAAGGTCAGCCTGGAACTGGGCGGCAAGTCCCCTAACGTGATCTTTGCAGATGCAGACCTGGACTGCGCAGTGGAATGGTCCATGATCGGTGTATTCTATAACCAGGGAGAAGTATGCTCTGCAGGAAGCCGTATCATCATCGAAGAAAGCATCAAGGATGAGTTCTTGAAGAGATTCAAGGCTAAGGCAGAAGCGATGACTATCGGCGATCCACTGAAGAATCCGGATATGGGGTCCATCGTATCGGAAGAACAGTTCAACACTGTTATGTCCTACATTGAAAAGGGCAAGGCAGAAGGCGCTACACTGGTAACTGGCGGTGAAAGATATGCAGAAGGAGAATGTGCCAAGGGCTTCTATATCAGACCGACGATCTTCGATAACTGCACACCGGATATGACCATTGTGAAGGAAGAAATCTTCGGACCTGTTGTAACGATCCAGACATTCAAGACAGAAGAAGAAGCAATCGCTATGGCCAACGATACTCCTTACGGACTGGCAGGCATGGTATTTACGACAGATGGCGCCAGATCTCTGCGTGTAACGAAGGAGATCAGAGCCGGAATCATGTGGATCAACTGCAACCAGCCGGCATTCAATGAAGCTCCGTGGGGTGGCTATAAGATGAGCGGTATCGGACGTGCGTTGGGCACTTACGGCTTGGAAGAATACCAGGAAGTAAAGCAGATCAATATCGCGCTGAATCCAGGTCCTGTAGGCTGGTATGAAAACGAATAAGAATCTCCTTAAATGGTAGTAACAATCTAAGCAAAAAGAACATCCTGCGTGTAACTAACTGTAACTATTAGAATATCATTGATATCTTGCGAACATCTCGATACGGGGTGTTCTTTTTGTTTTCGGCTGATGCATACTGTGAACAATAAGAGTGTATTGTGCGTGCAACTGTAAATGTTTTAATAAGTATAAGTATTATAAAAAGAATTATGATAATATACAATAAATTAACAATAATAAATCTGCTATTCAAGGAAGGAGTAAACAGTATGAGCGTATTATTCAGTTCACCCGGAAAATATATTCAGGGAAGCGGAGAACTTTCAAATCTTGGAAAGTACACCAAAGAGTATGGAAAGAAAATGCTGCTTATTACGGATCAATTTTTATTAGACAAGTTTAAATCAAATTTGGATGTAAATATTGAGGTGCATGACGTGGAAATAGAATATGTTATATCCAGCGGAGAATGTACCTATAAGGAAATGGAGCGGATTGCTGATTTGGCGAAGTCAACCGCAAGTAATATCATAGTTGGTGTTGGTGGTGGTAAAGTCTTAGATACTTCGAAAGGGGTGGCGACAAAAACGGGATTACCATTAGCTATTGTACCTACCAGCGCGGCACAGGATGCACCGTGTTCCAGACTATCTGTGGTATATAATGAGAATCATGAACTGGATTCTTTTATGACTCATAGAGAAAATCCTAATTTGGTTATTGTTGATAGTAAAGTAATCAGTGAAGCTCCGGCTCGGATGTTGGCTGCAGGAATGGGGGATGGTATTTCGACGAAGTTTGAATCCAGAGCCTGCATTGCTTCGGATTTAGAAAACTACGGTGGCGGGAAGGCGACGAAAACAGCTGAAACTTTAGCGCAGTTATGCTATGACATCATTATGAAAAATGGGAAAGCAGCGTATAAGGCGGTACAGAATCAGGTTGTTACAAAGGCACTGGAAGTGGTTATTGAAGCCAATATTTATCTTTCTGGCGTAGGAGCGGAAGGTACCGGTGACGCTGGAGCACATGGTTTGCATGATGCATTGACATTGATTCCTGAATGCAGAAAATACATGCATGGAGAGCTGGTATCATTTGGCACACTGGTACAGCTGGTTTTAGAAAACGAATCTGAAGAACAGATTAAGGAAATCCTTGAATTTAATTGTGCTGTGGATTTGCCTGTGTGCCTGTCAGATATCGGATTGGATAAAACCGATGCGGAAACCCTTGACAAGATTGCACAGGCTGCACTGGAAGCAAGTTTTCCAAATCTGCCGTTTGAGGTGACAAAGGAAAGTATCCATGCAGCTATCGTAATAGCAGATGCTGTAGGAGAAGAATTTAAGAAGTCGATTAAGCAATAACAATGAAGGAGAATGGAAAATGAGTGTAAAAGTAAAACGTATCGCACATCTGGGAATTTGTGTTAGAAGTATAGAAAAAAGCCTGAAGCTTTACTGTGATGCATTAGGATTTGAAATGGTGGGAGAAATCAATACCATAATAGATGATGAGGAAGGAAAAGGACATGGATTTACAGATGTGAAGGACTTCTCCTATCGCAACTGTTTCGTTAGAATTCCTTCAGGTGAATTACTGGAGCTTATCGAATTTGTAAATCCGAAAGCAACCAATCGAGATGTGGGACGTCTTATTACCATTGGAAAAGGACATATTGCATATTCTGTAAGCAATCTGGAGTTATATAGAAAGAGAATGATGGATGCGGGGTATGAGTTTTTTTATAGACCATTGCCGTTTGGCGATAATACGTGGTCTTATATGACTGATGCAGATGGAATGATTCTGGAGTTTATGCAGGAAGCCAATGCGGATACAAGTCAGGATTATATTAAGCTTCTTCATGTGGGCCACACGGTAACAGATATGGATAAAGCAATCGACTTTTTTGAAAATACCATGGGATTTAAAATGGTAATGAAACCGGAGCTGGAAACAGATGAAATGGAAGCAAAGGGGCTTGGATATCTGGAACTTCAGAATGTGACTTCCGCAACTGCTATGTTTGAAATGCCTTCAGGTCAGATTATAGAGGCTCTTTATTATGAATATCCTAAAATCTCAGATGTTACACCAACACCGTTAAATTATGTGGGGAAACATCACGTTGCATACGAAGTAGAAAATATGGAGGAGGCGCATGCAGAATTAAAGAAGGCAGGCTGCGAACCACTGTATAAGCCTCTCGATGATGGCAATGTTTGCTGGGAATACATGAAGAATTTTGAAGGGACGGTATTTGAGCTGACACAGGAATAGTATATGTTTTTCCTCGATGATTTTACTGTATAAATTGCCAATGGCACGCTGTGAAATAAAAAAGGATCATCTTTATTTTGTAAATTAAAAAGGAATACCTGTTGCAAATAATGGCAACAGGTATTCTTTTTTAAAATTAATTATACGAATATGGAGATAGTTTACATGCCTTCACGAATATTCTTAACCGTTTTGTTCTCTATAATGAGATTTGAGAATGTCCGAATACCACCATTTCCTACGGGAGCATGAGCGGATAATCCTACTTTAACGGTACTTCCTGCGGCAAAATTGAAAAAACGCATCATGTAAAATTGTTGTCCGTCGGTAGAATAGTGAAATGCAAAGGAATCGCCGCATCTGCATATTTGAAGCCAGGCATTTTTTTCCTCGATGTTGCAACCGTTAGCATCGTCACACTCCCCATTGCGAGAAATTACGCTTACGGCAGCATGTGTATTGAAATCGGTCTTTTCGAAGCATGCTTTTGCCCAGTTTTTAATATCTTGCATTACCATAATAGAAGCGGAGTCGTAAGTGTCTTTGAAATCATGAGATACTTGTACTTTCATTACAAAATCTCCTGTCAGTTCAGTGTAGTAAAAAGGCGCATTGCATAAAGACTCTGGGGTGATTCCGTCCTCATTGATTGAACCGTTATTGTAGAAGAAATCACTTTGAGGAGGAGCCAATATTTCGATTTGATCTCCACTAGTTTTAATTTTGCTTTCATTCAACCATTTAAATTCCATAAAATCCTCCTTCGCAACTTGAAAAGCTTTACCATTAATGCACGAATGATAACGCATCCCATAACGCTACATTCAGCTGCAGTGGAATTTTTCACATTTGCTTTCTTTTTTTATAAAAATGTTTGTCTACTTTAAAACGTGCGAATTGTGATATATTATTAATATTATTATTATACATATAATAACGTACGAAGTAAATGCCAAATGGTATATTCCTTAATAAAACCTGAGAAATTGGAAATGTTAGTCTTTCGGGTCTATTTAGATCTTCATTATAATTACTATATATGAACATTCGGCGTGGTCAAAAGTTTCCGACTTACAAGTCAGAAACTTTACGAAATAATATAGTTTTCGATGCAGAAGACCAAAACTCGAAGCCAATCGATCAAAACAGATGGCTCAATAAACCAAAAAACAATTTTGCACGCAAAAACGATCGTAAATGTGATTGCAAAATAGAGACTTTATTTCACAGTCTCACTAAAATAAATATGCTCGCCTTAAAGTGGGAGTGCTTTTAGGCGAGCATATTTTTAAGTATTAAGGTGTGTTATATCAGCTCGTTGACTACAGAGCAGACATTCTTCTTTTCGTAACCGCTCTTGATGCCATCCTGGAACAGCTTCAGCACGGCATCGCCGCAAGGAGTCTTTACACCGTATTCATGCATTGCGCGGAGAATCGTTTCAGTAGCAGTTGCTTCGATGTTCAAAGTACATTCGCTGGCATCATCGAATTCTCTATTGTAATCAGCAAGTTCTGATCCGAAGGCTCTAAGGTTGCCTTCCAGCATGATCGGCAGGATCTCGCGAGTCTGATCAACGAATTTCTGAACGGAATAATCGTTTTTCAGACAGAATGCAGAAGCCTCTGCAAGGCCCGCGATAGCAGCGAAGTGAACCTGCAGTACCGCCAGGTCAGTTACGCTGGCACCGACGATATCGTCGCCCAGATACACAGCTTTTCCCAGGGCTTCCAGCGCAGGCTTTGTTTCGTTAAATGCCTTTTCACTTCCGGCATATACGATATATCCGGTTGGAGTTCCAATGTCTCCGGGATAAACCTCAATAGCAGCATCCAGGTGGATCATATTACGTTCTGCTGTGATCGCTGCCATATCTTTTACTTCGGATGGTGTGGAAGTCGTGGTATCTACCAGGATCTTGCCAGCCAGTTTCTTATCAGAAGTATTCTTGATAACTGCTGCTGCGATATCATGTGTTGGCAGATTCAACAGAATGAAATCTTCTTCTCTGGATTCATCCAGAGATGCTGCATACTTAGCACCTTTTTCGATGTAAGGCTGCGCAGCTTCCATGTTTAGGTCAACGATCGTGACTTGAAAATCTTTTGCCATTAACGCGCGGATGATAGCGCTTCCCATAACGCCACATCCAACTACTGTAACTTTTTTCATAATTGCCTCCTTTTTGAAAAAATGTGTGTTTGCTTTTTTTGATCATGTGAATTATAATAAATATTATCGTACTTAT
>OLXW01001443.1_pt1 | contig 12082 bp, 9 predicted proteins | sample 1673551 | NCBI WGS metagenome assembly OLXW01 (sample SAMEA103958114, study PRJEB25191) | human gut metagenome | reverse complement strand
ATGTAATTCGTCACGTGACAAGCGAATTCCAGAGGGTTTACAAAGCCAAGGATGAAAACTTGAATTACGAAAAGGAATTAAATGCACAGCTTCAAAAGCTTCAAAAAATGCGTCAGAAATACATGGATATGTACACCGATGATCTCATTACCCGTGAGGAACTGAATGAGAAAATCGGCGGTACAAAACAGGAAATCGAGCGTCTGGAGAATGAGCTGAAAATGGTTGCTTATCATCTGACCAAGAGAGAACAACTAGAAACAATCTTGAATCGCACGTTCAAAGAGATCGAAGATATTTCCGATGTTCACCAGATGACCAATGCGCAGCTCAAACGCATTATCCAGAAAATCGAAGTGGACAAGGATGGTAATGTAGATATTTACTTACGCATTTTTGGAGATTTGGGCTTAGATGAAACCGTTCTAATTAGTGACAACCAAACATAAGGACTGTACTGACCGTCTCAGCCAGCTCAATCCGGGACTGGCATGTGAAGTGAGACAGGTTCTGGATGTGAATAAGCAGGAGCGGCATATCAGAGGTGGTCTTGCAACCAGAGAAAAATACCTGCATCAGCATGAAATGTGTTAAAATAAAACTCAGATATATAAAAAAGCGCCCGCGGATCGGCGGGCGCTTTTCATAAAGAGGATAACATAGAAAAATGGAAGAAAATCTGAACCGAAATATTGTAAATAAAATATTTGATATGCAGGAAACCGAAATATGCCATAATCCATATGACCACGAACAACGGAAATTATTTAGTATTGAATCGGGAGATTTGCGACAGTTAAGGAGATGCCAGAGGGAGAAATATGAGGGAAAATTAGGAAGAGTGGCAGATGAGGATCTGAGGAATGATAAGAATATTGCAATTATTGTTATAACACTTGCATCCAGAGCGGCAATTCGCGGAGGGATTAGTCCGGAACTTGCTTTTACAATGGCAGACAATTATATATGTGACATCGAAAGACAGAAAGACAAGAAGGTTATCGCAAAAAAAGCAGAAGAATATGAAGAGGAATTTGCAAGACAAGTAATGGAGGCGAAAAAATCACCGGAAACTAATCATTATGTTGAGAAAGCAAAAGATTATATTTATAAACACCTTCACAATGTAGATATTCATCGTGTATGGGAAGAAACTGGGATAAACGGTGATTACCTGTGCAGACTATTCCAAAAATATGAAGGATGTTCTGTGGAGAAATATATACGAAAAGAAAAAATAAAACAGGCAAAGGAATTATTACAATATTCAAATTATCAGATACAGGAAATTTCGGAATATTTATCATTTTCGAATCAGAGTTCTTTTACTAAGTGCTTTAAACTTGAAACTGGAATGACTCCAAAGGAGTTTCGGAAAAGCTGTTTTAAGCAAACCAGGTAAGTACTCTGCCTCAATGGCGAATAACAAAAATTCTGCGCATCGCAAAGTGTATTACTGAGAGCGGTGAGAGGGGACAGTAACCAGAGGATAAAACGGTGAGAAGTACAAACTGTAGAAAGTCGTTGCAGGCAAAAAATGTTCGGTAAAATAGTATATAAATACTTAAACCTCGATTATATTCAAAGATATAAAAGCGCGCTGAGTATTATTTCAGGAGGTAATCGGTATGAAATACCATGTAAATTCGAAAAGAGTAATAGGAAAACGAAGTCCCATGTTATATGGGCATTTTATCGAGCATTTTCACAGACAGATTTATGACGGGATTTATGATCCGGGAAATGAATTATCAGATGAGGAAGGATTTCGCAAGGACATCATTGAAGCGATGAAGAAAATCAAAGTCCCTGTTTTGCGTTGGCCGGGAGGATGTTTTGTATCTTCTTACCATTGGAAAGATGGGGTGGGAGAGAATAGGCAGCCATTTTTTGATAAAGCATGGCGTGTAGAGGATCCGAACACGTTTGGGACAGATGAATATATTCATATGTGCAGAAAAATAGCCTGTGAACCTTATATCTGCACCAATGCAGGAACCGGAATAGCAGAAGAAATGAGTGACTGGGTAGAATATTGTAATCTTGAAAATGAAGGTAAATATGCAAAATGGAGAATTGCTAATGGAGAGGAACAGCCATACAATGTAAAATATTGGAGCATCGGAAATGAAAATTATGGAAATTGGGAGATAGGTGCGAAAAGTTCTGAAGAGTGGTGGCGACTTGTAAAGGAATCTGCAAAAATGATAAAGCACGTGTCACCGACAGTAGAATTATCAGCAGCGGCACTTCCTGATATTGACTGGACAATGAACCTTTTAAAACATTGTGGAGAATATCTGGACTGGATTTCTCTGCATGGATATTGGGATATGCTTGCGGAAAAAAATGAACTTGCAGATTATACTCAGTGCATGGCATACACGGAACAGGTAGACCGGGCAGTTACTGACGTAAAAGGTCTGCTTACGGCATTACATCTGGAAAAGAAAATAAAAATTGCTTTTGATGAATGGAATTTACGAGGGTGGCATCATCCAAATGTGCATACAATTAAACAGGGAATTGATAAAGACAGCTATCTTATACCGAGAGACAAAAATGACGATAATTCCTCTTATACGATGGCAGACGCTGTTTTTACGGCATGTTTTTTAAATGCAATGAATCGCAATTGCGATATTGTTGGAATGGCTAACTTTGCACCAATTCTGAATACAAGAGGATGTATTTATAGTTATAAGGATGGAGTTGTACTGAGAAGCACTTATCATGTATTTGACTTGTATGTGAATCACATGGGGGATACTGTTCTGGACAGTTGGGAAGAAGGTGAGAAAAATACATTTACAGTGTCGGATAAAAATGGCAGAAAAGTAACTGTGAATACACTTGATATTTTGGCTACACAGCATTCTGAAACAGAAAAAATTTCTATTGCCGTTGTAAACAAAGAACCGGACAAAGAAAAGAAACTGGAAATCTGCCTGGATGAAAATTCATATGCGAGGTACGAAGTTCAAGAGTATCGGATCGTGGGAAGTTCGGTAGATTCTTATAATGATATTGATAGAACGGAAGTATTTATTGAACAGCTTCCGACAAAGGAAACAAGTGGCGTATATCAGGTGAATCTTGCACCACATTCGATAAATGTGATTGACTTTAAGATATTATAAAATGTAGTGATAGATGCATTCAGGCGCGGATTGCAGAAAATCTTTTTCAAACAGGCTCTGGCATCAGAATTCATCTTTTATATACGCGATAATAAAACAGGATGTGAGATCCCGGCATTAATACGGAACCTCACATCCTGCTTTTATAAAATACAGATCAGATTATTAAAAAGAAGTCTCAAAATCCTTATTAACTGGTCCGGTAGTATGTCCGTCATATATGGTTACGGGTAAAACTGCACCGGTAAACTTACTGTCTGAATTTTTAATCTTATCTAAAAGTATTGAAACAGCAGTATCCGCAATGCTTTTGTCTGTATTGTCGGCGATACTTGTCAGTGGCGGAAGGTATGTATGTGTTTTTCGCAGATGATCAAAACTGATTAAAGATATATCTTCGGGAATACGATATCCTCGTTCTTTTAGTATTTCCATTGCAGAATAGCTCTGAAGGTCGTTGAAACCGATCACAGCGGTGTAATCGACAGGGAAAAACAACTCTTCGTATGATTTATAGGAAGAAGTTGAAGGAACCGGAGAACCAAATACAGTGTGATAATCTATCTGGCGAACGTTAGAAACCGGTACGTTTGCCTCTGAGAGTGCATCCATAATACCAGCATAACGACGAGTCTGTGAGAGATTATATTTTGGCCCCGGAAGATAGAGAAATCGACGGTGACCCAATTCCAGAAGATGCTTTCCAGCAAGATATCCTCCCTGATAATCATCGCAGCGTACGAAGTCCGTCTGACATTCTGGTATTTCACGGTCAATCAGTACCAATGGGATTTTATTTTGATTGATGAGATTTATAGCATTTTTATTATAATTTCGTGGAAAAAAAACGATTCCACTAACATTATAAGATAATGCGAGGGACAGTGAATAATCTGCGTAATTTTTTTCTATGTATGATGCTAAAATTAAAGTATGATATCCATATTTTCGCAATTTGATAGAAATTTGTGAGATAATATCAGAATAATGAGGGTTCTGAATATCGTCAACAATAACGGCAATCAGGTTTGTGTGACCGGAACGCATGGAAGAGGCAATTATGTTTTTCATGTATCCAAGCTCATCTGCAACCTGCTTAATCCGGGATATAGTGGCTTCCGGGAGCCTGGGATCGTCTCTGAGTGCGCGGGAAACTGTATTGACGGAATAACCGCACTGTTCTGATATATCTTTTAATGTGATTCTTTTATGTTGTTGACTGTTCATTTAGGTACTCCTTCTGGTAGTTTGCAGAGGGGACATCTTTCTCTGTTTGATTTGCAAAGTCCCATTTATATTTTGACTCTGTAACTGTGAAAGCGCTGAACAGTTACAAATATATTCAATTATATTCTATAATACCGCAAAAATCAAATGTCAATAAATGAAAGTGAAAACAGAATAGGACATTGTAAGTTATGTACAAAAAACATGATATAAAACATATAATTTATACAAAATAACGGTGGAATTAAAACTTGCTATTGACATTTTGTTGGATTAACGTTAATCTAAACGTGTAGCAAAGAACGGTACGAAAGGTACACAAAAAACAATTTAGGGAGGGTAACTATATGAAAAAAAGACTTCTTGCCTGCGCATTGGCAGCAACGATGATTCTTGGTTCCACTGCACCTGTTTTAGCAGCAGATGACGGATCCACACAGGGAACAAACACATTTGTGGATGGAGGAACAGACCTTAGTTTCTGGACATTCCAGGAATTGCATGTAGGATTCTGGACATCCATGGCTGATGAGTGGAACAAACAGAATCCAGACAGACCGATTAACTTAACTGTTACAACAGGTGAGTCATCATCCTTACACAGCAAATTACTTATTGCGTGTCAGTCTGGAGAAGGCGCTCCTGATATGGCAGATATCGAAATCGGACATTATGGTGCATTCTTAAAAGATGGTTACTTACTTCCAATCAATGATGCTGTAGAACCATATAAAGATGACGTTGTTATGTCACGAATCAGCATGTACGGCGACAACGAAGGAAATTATTACGGTGTAGACTTCCACTTAGGAGCTACAGTTGCTTACTATAACATGGACATCATGAACGAAGCTGGTATTGATCCGGCAGACATCGTTACATGGGATGATTATGTAGAAGCCGGTAAGACTGTACTGGAGAAGACAGGAACTCCGATGTGTGCAGTAGAAACATCTGACCTTTTCCTTCCACAGTGTATGATGCTTGAAAAAGGTGCTCAGTATGTAGACGAAGATGGAAATCCAAACCTTGTTACAGACGAGCATGCAGAAGTAATTGATTATATCCGCAGCATGATCAACGATGGTGTATGTGAGATTGCTCCTGGTGGTGGATTCCACACAGAAGAGTGGTACGGACATCTTAACGGTGCAGGCGTTGCATCTGTAATTATGCCATTATGGTACATGGGAAGATTTACAGACTATTGCCCGGATCTTGACGGTAAGATGGCAATCTATCCAATTCCTGTATGGAACGAAGGCGATACACGTGAAGTTCTTCAGGGTGGTACAGGAACATCTGTTATCAAAGGAACAGAGAACGAACAGTTAGCTAAAGACTTCCTTGCTTTTGCTAAATTATCAAAAGAAGGTTGTACATATGAGTGGGAAAAACTTGGATTTGACCCGATTCGTACAGAACTTTGGGATGATCCGGCTATCACAGAAAACAAAGATAATAAGTTCCTTGCATACTTTACTACTAACCCATTTGATATTCTGAAAGAAAACGGAACAGACATTACTGCTCCAAACATCAGCGGCAGTTATTCAGCAACATATAGTACACTGGTATCTACAACTTATTCCAATGCATTCGAAATTTCTGTAGACCAGGATGCTAAAGAACTTCTTCAGAGCGAACAGGATTCTATTATCTACTAAAATATATGCTTTGAATTTCAGGCATAGAGATTAAAGATTAATTGGAAGGCTGCAGGAGGAGATCCTGTAGCCTTTCTTTTAGCAAAATATCGGAAAAATATATGTCTGGATGTAACATAGGGAGGGATAGCATTGAAAAAACAAAGTAAATTTAAAAAATTATTATACTCGCAAAAGGTGGCACCCTATGTATTTGTAATGCCATTTATCATTACATTTGTTGTATTCTTCGCATACTCAATCGTGAGCATGATTATTATGAGTTTTCAGAAGGTTGCCGGACCAAATACAACATTTGTAGGACTTGAAAATTATAAGATCTTAACAAATGCAGTCTTTATTAAGAGTTTGAAAAACAGTATCTTCTATACGATCGTTACCTGTCTTTTAATGATTCCGATTCCGATGGTTCTTGCTGCAATGCTTAACAGCAAACATATGAGAGCCAAAGGAACATTTCGAAGCATTCTGTTTATTCCGGCACTGACTTCAGTTGTAGTTGCAGGCGTTGTTTTCAGACTGATGTTTGGTGAACTGGACGGTTCTTTTATGAATCAGGTAGTTGGACTTTTTGGAATAAAACCAATTGTATGGCTAAGAACACCGGCTACGGTCTGGTGTACAATGTTTTTCCTGTGTCTGTGGAGATGGACGGGTGTAAATATGATGTACTATTTATCCGGACTTCAGCAGATACCAGCGGACCTGTATGAATCTGCATCTATTGATGGAGCAACAAGTATGGAACAGCTTCGTTACATTACAATTCCGTTACTAAAACCTACAACAATTTATGTACTTACAATTTCCATTTTTGGTGGTATGGCAATGTTCTCAGAGAGCTATATGCTGTTTAATGGAAATAAATCACCGAACAATGTGGCTACCACGTTAGTGGGTATGTTATATCGAATGGGATTTGAGCAGAGTCAGCTTGGTATTGCAAGTGCAATCGGTGTAATATTCCTGCTTATTGTTCTGGCAGTTAATATTGTACAGCTCTGGATCAATGGAACTATAGGAAGTAAAAAGGGGGAATAAACAATGTCAATAACTAAAAAATCAAAAATCTATTCAACGTGTTTATTTATCTTCTTTGTGATTATTGCGATTATCACGTTGCTTCCATTAGCGCTTCTTGCTGTTTCATCACTTCGTCCCGGCTCTGATCTGATGCGTTATGGACTGAACTTCTCTATTGACTGGGCAAGTGCGAATTTAAATGAATACAAAATGTTATTCAGCGGTGCGAACTCATATTTCATATGGTATAAAAATAGTTTGATTATTACAATTGTTCAGGTTGGACTGGCATTGTTCTTAAGTGCATGTGTAGGATATGGATTTGCAATGTACAATTTCAAAGGAAAAAATATTTTATTCCTTTGCGTATTACTTGTAATGATGATTCCTACAGAAGTAATCTTACTTCCATTGTACAGACTGATCGTAAAAATGGGTCTGATTAATAATATGTGGGGTATTATTCTTCCGTATCTGGTTGTACCGATGCTGGTATTCTTTTTCCGGCAATATCTGATGGGAATACCGAAAGATTTCCTGGATGCTGCCAGAGTAGACGGATGTACAGAATATGGCATTTTCTTTAAGATCATGATTCCTTTGATGAAACCTTCTTTCGCTGCTATGGGTATTTATCAGGGTATGCAGAGCTGGAATAACTTCCTCTGGCCAATGATCGTAACAAACTCAATTGATAAAATCACACTTCCAGTTGGTCTGCAGAGTCTTCTCTCACCATACGGAAACAATTATGATATTCTGATTGCAGGTTCCTGCTTTGCAATCATCCCGATTCTTATATTATTTATTTGTTTCCAGAGATACTTTATCGAAGGTATGACAGCCGGCGGAGTAAAAGGTTAATAAGTAAAAGGTTAATAATTTTAAAATATGGAGGAAACCAAAATGAAACAGGCAAAAATGATTATTGACAAAGCGTTTAAAGTTTCTGAAGTTGATAAAAGAATTTACGGATCTTTTATCGAGCATCTTGGCAGAGCTGTTTATGATGGAATTTATCAGCCGGGAAATCCGTTATCAGATGAAGATGGATTCCGTACAGATGTATTAAACATGGTAAAAGAATTAAATGTTCCGATCGTAAGATATCCAGGTGGAAACTTTGTATCTAACTTTTTCTGGGAAGATAGTGTGGGACCTGTAGAGGAACGTCCGGTTCGTCTGGAACTTGCATGGAGAAGTCTTGAACAGAATAAAATTGGTCTGAATGAATTTTCCAAATGGCTGAAAAAAGCAGATGCAGATATGATGATGGCTGTTAATCTTGGTACAAGAGGAGTAGCAGATGCCTGCAATCTTCTGGAATACTGTAACCATCCGGGCGGAACGAAATACAGTGATCTGCGTATCAAACATGGAGTGAAAGATCCTCACAATGTAAAAGTATGGTGTCTGGGAAATGAGATGGACGGTGACTGGCAGATTGGACATAAGACAATGCATGAGTATGGACGTCTTTCCCAGGAAACTGCAAAAGCGATGAAACTGATTGATCCTACGATTGAACTTGTTTCCTGCGGAAGTTCAAATCTGGATATGCCTACATTCCCTGAATGGGAGGCAACGACATTAGGATATAATTACGATTATGTAGATTATGTTTCTCTTCATCAGTATTATGGAAATTTAAATAATGATACAGCAGATTTCCTGGCATTATCTGATGATATGGATAAGTTTATCCGTTCAGTCATTGCAACCTGTGATTATGTAAGAGCAAAAAAACGTGGAAAGAAGAATATTAATCTTAGCTTTGATGAGTGGAATGTATGGTTCCATACAAGAGAAGCTGATGATGAATTTATGGAAAAAGATCCATGGCATATTGCTCCTTCGCTTCTGGAAGACCAGTATAACTTTGAAGATGCTCTTTTAGTAGGTCTTATGTTGATTACGTTAATGAAACATGCAGATCGTGTGAAAATGGCTTGTCTGGCACAGCTTGTAAATGTAATTGCTCCTATCATGACAGAGAAAGATGGTGGTAAAGCATGGAAACAGACAATTTTCTATCCATTCATGCATGCATCCAGATATGGACGTGGAATGGTTCTTCAGCCGGTTATTGACACACCTGTACATGATACAAAAGAGCATGAAAATGTTACGGATCTTTCCAGTGTAGCCGTATGGAACCAGGCTGACGAAGAACTTACTATTTTTGCAGTAAACAGAAATATCAATGAAGATATGGAACTTGTTACGGACTTACGAAGCATGGAAGGATACCAGCTGGTCGAGCATATTGTACTTGAGAATAATGATATGAAAGCATGCAACAGTGCTGCTGGTGAGAATGTAGTTCCGACAACTGTATCAAGAAGTAAGGTAGATAGTGGAAATATGACTTCTGTACTTGCAAAGGCATCATGGAATGTGATCAGATTAAAAAAACAGAAATAATCAAGTAAAAGGTTGACAAAACAAAAATAAGAAGATGTTTTTACTGTTGCTTATCCAGGGCTAGAGCAGTGAAAACATCTCTTATTTAAGCTGTTTCGTCAACTTTTTTGATATATTTTTTATATAATGAGAATTTCCTTTTGACGGGCCATGAGAAAACGTAGAGTTACAGGTAGCTTTTCAAAAATATTCTTTGTATAATAAATGTAGATATTTTATAAAAGCACATAACATGGAGGATAAAGAAAGATGGCATTATTGGAAATAAATTTTTTTTCAAAAGCACTGATGCGTCCGGTGACAATGAATGTGATCTTACCGGCAGATAAGGTATTTTTTGAAGAAGAAACAGAAGAGGATAATAAACCGTTTAAGACTTTATATTTGCTTCACGGAGTAATGGGAAACTATACAGACTGGGTAACGGGAACATGTATCAAGAGATGGGCGGAGGAGAAAAATCTGGCAGTTGTGATGCCATCCGGAGCAAATATGTTCTATATGGATCATCCGAATGTGAACGAAAATTATAGTGAATTTATTGGAAAAGAACTGGTGAAGATTACAAGAAAAATGTTTCCGTTATCTCATAAAAGAGAAGACACTTTTATTGCCGGATTATCTATGGGCGGTTATGGAGCAATCCGAAATGGTCTGAAATATCATGATACATTTGGATATATTGCCGGATTATCTTCGGCTATGATTTTGGAAAAAGCGAATGTAGCAGATGACAGTTCACCAATGTTTTTTGAGAAGAAAAGCTTTCTGGAAAGTGTATTTGGAGATTTGTCAAAAATTCAGGACTGCGAGATTAATCCAGAATGGATCGCTGGAAATATGAAAGAAGATGGAATTCCATTTCCGCATATGTATCTTGCCTGTGGGCTGGATGATCCTCTTCTTTCTCCGAACCGTAAATTCAGAGACACCATGCGTGAACTTGGTGTAGATGTGACCTATGAGGAAGGACCGGGAGCTCATGAGTGGGATTTCTGGAACCGCTATATTAAGAAAGTTTTGGAATGGCTTCCTCTTGACAAGGACAGCAAAGAGGGACTGAACAGTGGAAATGTAGGTTTATAGAAAAAAGAGGGGATTTACTGCAACCGTAGTTGGATAAAGCCCCAGAATGGATAAAGGGGGATATAAGAAATGAGCAAAGAACTCAGGTACAATGAGCCATGGATTCTACAGAGAGCAGATCCATATGTATATCGGCACACAGACGGAAATTATTATTTCACCGCATCTGTACCGGAATATGACCGTATTGTGCTAAGAAGAAGTAAAACTCTGGCGGGACTGAAAGGCGCAGAAGAAGTGACGGTTTGGGAAAAGCACAAAGAAGGAATTATGAGTGAACATATCTGGGCACCGGAACTTCATTATCTGGATGGAAAATGGTATATCTATTTTGCAGGCGGAGATAAAGATGATATCTGGGCAATTCGCCCATATGTGTTGGAATGCGCAGATGCAGATCCACTTACAGGAGCCTGGACAGAAAAGGGCAAAATGGGACGCGCTGATGAAGACGAATTTTCTTTTGAGGCTTTTTCTCTGGATGCAACTGTATTTGAAAATAAAGGAAAACATTACTATGTATGGGCTGAGAAAGTAGGTGTAGGAAAACAAATTTCCAATCTTTACATTGGCGAGATGGAGACACCGTATAAATTGAAAACAGTTCAGGTATTGCTTACTACACCGGATTATGACTGGGAAAGAGTTGGATTCTGGGTAAATGAAGGTCCGGCGGTAATTCATCATGATGGAAAAATCTATCTTACCTATTCTGCATCTGAAACAGGCATTGCATACTGTATGGGAATGCTGACAGCTGATGAAAATGCTGATCTCCTTGATCCAAAATCGTGGACTAAAGAACGCTGCCCGGTTCTTTGTACAGATGAATCAAAAGACATCTACGGTCCGGGACATAATTCCTTTACCGTAGATGAAGAAGGAAATCCTATTGAGGGAAAATATCTTTACTCGCTACGTTACACTGAACTGATTGCCTTAAACACCGCCGCCATTAAGAGACTTGAAAGCAAGGTTGCAACGCTTGAAAAAAGGATTGAAGAATTAGAATCGAAAGGGGAATAAAAATGAAATACCCCGCAAACACTACAATATATCTTTGCGAAGGGGTTCCCTTTGACGAGAACTATTCCCACGTAAGGCTTTTTGATAACGAAAGTCAGCGTCTTAACTATCTTAGGGGTAAAACTGTTAAAACACTTGAAAACTCTACATACCAAAGGGATAATTTCACAGTGAAGTTCCCCATTGAATATGATTTTGTTTGTCAGGTAAACTATTTGTACTATAGGAACCCTGAATTTAGTAACCGATGGTTTTATGGGTTTGTTACCGATATTCGTTACGTAAATGAGGGAACCACTGAACTAGATTTTAAGATTGACATGTTCCAAACATGGTGGGACTATGCTTCTAAAAAGCCTATGTTCATTGAGCGACAGCACGTTAACAACGATACTCCGGGTGCTAACTTAATCCCGGAAGGATTGGAAACAGGAGAGTACGTTTACAATAGGGGAGTTATCACAGGGTATGGGGATGTTGTTGATTTAA
>OLXW01001435.1_pt1 | contig 12122 bp, 10 predicted proteins | sample 1673551 | NCBI WGS metagenome assembly OLXW01 (sample SAMEA103958114, study PRJEB25191) | human gut metagenome | reverse complement strand
ATTTTCAAAAGCCATGAAGAATCAGGGATTTATTGGTATCCAGGATATTCAGAAGAGATATCTGCCAATGGGATTTTCTAATTTTAAAATTGAAGGACGAAGCCTTGGCAGTGCCCTGATCCTGGAATTTCTGCTGTATTACATGACAAAGCCGGAATACCAGCTTAAGGTCAGGGAAGAAATTTATCTGGACAATATGCTGGATCTGTTTTAATATCGTAAACTTACAATCTTTTAACTTAAATTTCCCGATTTTCAATATCAAATTTTTACAATCCTCCTTTATAGTGAATCTCGACATCGAAAATGATCAACTATAAAGGAGGAATCTATTGTGAGAAAGATTCGAAGAAGCGTAGAGAGAAACGCAAAAAAACGTGCAATGAAGGCAGCAGTTTCAGCTATGATGCTGGCAGGTGGAGTTATGATGGCATGTCCATCCACATTATCAAACGTACAGGCGGCAACCGAACACTGGAACGATGCATCAGCTTCTAAATCTGAAAGTTGGAATTTATGGAAAGAAAACTGGGATAAATATAGTAAAAATTATGAGAATGTATCTTTAACACCTGGTGCAGATGAGACACAGCTCAATTTTGCTTACTATAGCAAAACAGCAGAAACACCAAAAGTAAAAATTGCCACAAATAAAGATATGACTGATGCGAAAGAAGTGGAAGGCGCTCAGACAGAGGCAGTGCAGATCGATGGAGAGCAGTATTATTCTAATAAAGCAACGGTAGAAGGATTAAAAGAGAATACAACTTATTATTATCAGGTATTTCAGGATGGCAAATATCAGGACGCACAAAAGTATGCAACGAAGTCTTTCCAAAAGTATTCCTTCTTATATGTAGGAGATCCACAGATCGGAGCTTCTTCCGGACAGACAAGTACAGATGGCGAAGTTATGAAAAATAATAATCTTGCTGCAAGAAATGACGGATACAACTGGAACAATGTGTTAAATAATGCAGTAAAACGTAATCCACAGTTAAGTTTTGTCGCTTCCGCAGGTGATCAGGTGAATACCAACAATAATGAAGTACAATATGCGGCATATCTTGGCGCAGACGCACTCCGGTCACTTCCGGTAGCAACAACTATCGGTAACCATGATTCTGCTTCTGCTCAGTACAGCATGCATTATAATAACCCGAATGCATTTGATACAAGTGGTTATAAAAACAAAACCCAGTACACAGAAGGACACACGGCAGCGGGAACAGATTATTACTATACATATGGAAATACATTATTCATCGTGCTGGACACAAACAATTACAACTGTGCAACACATGAAAATGTAATGCGCAAAGCGATTAAGGAAAATCCAGATATGAAATGGAAAGTAGTAATGTTCCACCATGATATTTACGGATCAGGATATGATCACTCTGATTCTGACGGTATGGTTCTCAGAACACAGCTTACACCGCTTATGGATAAATATGACATCGATGTAGTAATGCAGGGACATGACCATACTTATTCCAGAACTTATCAGTTACAGGGTGATGGAAAAACACACGACAAATTCTTTAAGACAGAAGATACGGCAAATTATTCAAAAGAAAATAACTGCTATGAGATTGTAAACAAAACCCAGAGCGGTACAGTTGTAAATCCAGAAGGAACGGTTTATCTGGAAGCAAATTCAGCAACCGGATCTAAATATTACAATCTGATCACAGCAAAACAGGATTACATCTCTGAGAGAAGCCAGACATGGACACCAAGTTATTCAGTAGTAAATGTAACAGATGATACATTTGAAGTAGAAGTCTATGATGCAGATACAGGAAATAAACTGGATGGATCATCTTCTTACAAAATTGTAAAAAAAGACGTTGTGGAAGCAAAAGACCAGAAGATTACTGCAACAGCTTCTTATACAAAAACAGAGACTTCAAAAGCATTCAAGTTAAACGCAAAGACAAATGGAAATGGTAAACTGACTTACCAGACATCTAATAAATCTGTAGCAGCAGTCGATGCAAATGGAAAAGTAACCGTGAAAGCTCCTGGTAAGACAACCATCACAGTGAAGGCAGCTGCAACAGATACTTATAAGGCAGCAACGAAGAAAATCACAATTACTGTTGCACCGAAGAAACAGAGGATTGCTCTGAACAATAAAAAGGCAGCACAGCTGACCGTAAAATGGGATAAAAATAAAAAGGTTTCCGGATACGAATTCGTATATGCTGATAACAAAAACTTCAAAAAAGCAAAAACAGTAAGAAAATCAAATGCGACAACTTATACAGTGAAGAAACTGAAAACAGGAAAAACCTATTATGTAAAAGCACGTGCTTATAAGACAGTGGCTGGAAAACAAATCTACGGAGCATTCAGCTCAGTCAAGAAAGCAACAATCAAATAACATTACAAAAAAGGGAGCCTGTACTTGAACCGGATTCAAGTATGGGTTTTCTTTGCTACATAGAAAAGGATGAAAAAATAGAAAATGAAAAAAACAATGACATGGAAAAAACTTGTAATCCTTGGGATTACAGTTCTTATATTTGGAATGATTCTATATAAATGTAATGATTTTCAAAAAGCGACTCTGGCATCTTATAAAGGACAGACTTATGAAAGAGGTGTTGTCACAAAAATTGTGGAAGATAATCTTGCAGAGGATGGAAATCGTTATGGAACGCAGAAAGTCCAGGTGAAAATGATATCCGGGACATTCAAGGGACAGAAAAAAGAAGCCATCAATCCGAGTGGAACTTTATTTGGTGCGGACTGTAAAGTAGGAATGAAAATTATTGTGATCGTGAATAAGAGTGGAGACAATGCGGGATTTACTGTATACAGCAAGGACCGTACAATGTCGATTTATGTGTTTGCATTTATTTTTGCACTGGTAGTATGCCTGGTCGGAGGCAAAAAAGGAATTTATGCAGTACTGAGTCTGGTATTTGCATTTATATGCATTATCTGGCTGATGTTTCCGCTTATGTATCAAGGAATTTCTCCGATTTTCCTGACAATCATTGTTGCGGTGCTTACGACAATCATAACATTGGGGCTACTTGGAGGAATTTCAGAGAAAACAGTGGCGGCAATTCTAGGCACAGCCATTGGAGTGATTATTGCGGCAGTGGCGGCGATCATCTTTGGAAAAGCGGCAGGAATTACAGGCTTTAATGTATCAGATATAGAGGCACTCAATTATGTCGGACAAAATACGAAAATTAAAATTGGAGAATTGCTTTTCGCCGGTATTATTATTTCAGCACTGGGAGCAGTCATGGACGTTGGAATGTCTATCGCATCAACCATACAGGAAATATATGAGACAGATAAGACGTTATCGATGAAGCAGTTGTTCCTTTCCGGCATCAATGTTGGACGGGACATGATGGGAACAATGACGAACACACTGATCTTTGCATATGTCGGTGGCGCAATGACAACACTTGTTCTTAATTACGCATATGATCTGAGTTATTTGCAGCTGGCAAATTCTTATGTGATTGGAATCGAGATCATGCAGGGCTTGTCCGGAAGCCTTGGAGTTGTTCTGACAGTGCCGGTTACTGCGTTTATAGCAGCGTTTTTGATTGGAAGAAAAGGAAAAAACGAATTGACTTGTGAAAAGTAATTCGTTATGGTGTATATATGTGAGAAAAATACAGATGATTTAATCGTATATAACAAAAATGGCCAATACAGATAAATGAAAATAAAGTAGTGACACAAAGGAAAGAATTACATTTATGGAACTTCGGGTATTCCGGTATTTTTTAACCGTAGCGCAAGAACAAAACTTTACAAAAGCTACGGAGACATAAGTATTAGTCATAATACAAAAAGAGAACTATAATAAATGTGTACGATAAAAAGAAAGTCTTACACATTTTTTAATGTAAAATTTAAGGAGGTAATTACAATGGCAAAGAAACTGGTTGCATATTTCAGTGCAAGTGGAACAACAAAGAGAGTTGCTTCTGAACCGTGCAAATAAACAGGAAATTGAAAAATGGGCAAAATCACTTACAACAAAGACCAGGAGGAAGACAAAATGAGCGCAAAAACAGAATATGCAGTAAAATTACATAAAAATGGATGCAACTGTGCACAGGCAGTAGCCTGTACATTTTGCAAAGAATTTGGAATTGACGAGCAGGAAATGTTCCGGATCGCGGAAGGTTTTGGACTTGGCATGGGCGTGATGGAGATGTGCGGTGCGCTTTCCGGAATGGCAATGATCATTGGTCTGGATAACAGTAAAGGGAATGTAGAAGAAGGTTCCCCGTCAAAAGGAGATACCTATAAGAAAATTAAAACTTATGTCCAGAAGTTTAAAGAGAAAAATGGTTCCTGCATCTGTCGTGAATTAAAAGGTGTGGATACAGGGAAAGTCCTGTGCAGCTGCCCGCAGTGTATCGCAGATGCAGTAGAGCTGACGGAAGAATATTTAAAATCTGCGAAATAAAAGGAAATTACGACTAAGAAGAGGGTAAATATGGATCTTAAGACAGCAATTGCACAGGCAGTAAAAGGCGATGAGAGAGGATTCGCCTATCTATATGAACAGACCTGTCAGAAAAAATATTATCTGGCCTTACAGTATATGAAGAACAAAGAGGCAGCAGAAGATGTGCTGCAGGAAGCGTATTTGAAAGCATTTCAGAAACTGCCAACGCTTCAGAACCCAGAAGCATTTGAAGGCTGGCTTGGAATGATCGTGGCAAATACGGCGAAAAATATGCTGGCAAAGAAGAATCCGATGTTGTTTTCAGAGCTTGCTGTGGATGGGGAAGGCGAAGAATATGTGTATGATGTAGAGGATGACAATCCAGAAAATCAGCCGGAACTTGCCTATACACAGGAAGAGACGAAAGAACTGGTGCAGGAGATGATGGATACGCTTTCGGAAGAACAGCGGATGTGTATTCTGATGTTTCATATTGAAAATATATCCATTTCCGAGATTGCCCGGACAATGGACTGTTCAGAGAATACAGTCAAATCCAGATTAAATTATGGAAGAAAAAATCTGAAGAGTAAAGCAGAGGAAATGCAGAAAAAAGGATACCGGCTGTACAGTGTGGCGCCGATTCCGCTTTTGTTATATTTACTGAGTACCGATCAGAAGGTCATGGCAGCAGAGCCGGCATTTCGTATGGCAGGAGAAAAAGTAGAAGCAGTTGTTTTGAAAAAAGCTACGGCTAAAGCTTCTACGATCGCAGGAAATACAGCAGCGAAGAGCAGTACCTCGGCGGCAGGAAGAGCAGCAGCGAAAGGCACTGTATCCGCGGCAGGAAAAACAGCAGCGAAAGGCACTGCATCCACTGCAGGAAAGATCGCAGCCGGTAAAATCGCAGCGGCAGTTGTTGCAACGTGCATAGTCGGAGCAGGCAGTTACGGAGTGTATCAGTTGAATAACGAAAATCACATGGCAGACCGGCTTTCCAAGGCAGCGACAACCGCACAGATGACAGAAGATACAGATACAACAACAGATACAAAAAGTCATCAAAAGAAAGAAAACAAACAGCAACAGGATAAGAAACAAGATAAAAAACAATCAGATCAGACAGAGATACGGAATTTATACGAGCAGGTGCTGACTGATGTGCAGAATGGAAAATACGAATTTACGCAGATGGAGAATAATACAGACTATTATTATTTTGTCACTGATATCGATGGAGACCAGATCCCGGAACTGGGAGTCGGTCCGAAACAGGACGCGGCACCGATGGCAATCTATGATCTGCGCTTGTTTTCCTGTGAACAGACAGCGAACGGGTATGAGCTGGTGACAATTCAGGGTGAAGAGAATGTGGAAGATCTGCATATAGCGGCAGATGGCAATGGACTGCTCATGAATCTGATCACACAGGGAACTGGAATGTGTGAGGTTCACCGGATTACAGTAAGGAACAAAACACTGGTATATGGTTCAGCAGAACAGACATTCCGTATTGATGAATCGGCGGCTTCCGATTTTGAAAACAGCAATCAGGAAGTATCCTGGATAAGCATTACAGACCAGAGCGGATTGCAGGTTTTGAAGTAAAAATAAAAAAATTAAAATTTTTTTCAAATTTTTAAAACTTTTTTCAAACCTGACCTGTCTATATAGTATAATACAAAAATATAAGTGTAATTTTTTGGTTACGCGAAGGCAAAAGAAAAGGAGACATACTATGAAAAAGAAAATGATCACATTCTTATTAACAGCAGCAATGGGATTTGCTGCTTTGTCACCGGCAACCGTACAGGCGGCAGATAATTCTATCGCAACCTATGCAACGGAAAGTACACAGGGAACCATCAAACTGGATTCGAATGGAAGAGCAAAATATTCAAATAAAAATCTCAGTAAGGATGCAGTACATTGTTATCGTTTCACACCGAAAACAGCAGGCGACTTAAAAACAATTGTAAAAGCGGGGAAAGCAGATGTAAATATACGTCTGGTAGAAGAGTTCTCTGCTGATGTACTGAGTGATTGGGCAGGCCGGTGGAGTACAAGCCAGGAATACACGCAAACCTATTCTCTGAGTAAAGGAGTAACCTATCTGATCGAGGTAAAGAACAGTGTCTCAGATACAAGCAGTAATCCGTATAACATTACTTTCAAGTTTAAAGGATATAAAGAGACTTTTCCGGAAAACTTCGAAGATCAGGTAGAGGAAAAATATGATGCCAGAACAGTTGGTCTGAATAAGACATATTATGGATTTAATGGAATCGGTTCCGATGTAGACTGGTTTAAATTCACGGTAGTATCCAAAGGAACATTGGTATATTCCAGCAATGTGCATAGGGAGGTTTATAACAGCAATGGAGAATGTGTCGATTATTGGTGGCTGAATCCCCTTGAGAAAGGTACTTACTACATAAAAATCTTCGGAAAGGGACATGGCGGATACAATTTCCGTATTAGTGATGAAAAAGCTGCAAGACCGAAAGCTACTTCTGTTACAAAACTGAGCAGCGGCAAAAAGAGCTTTAAAGTAACTGCAAAGAAAGTAACCGCAAAAGGTTATCAGGTACAGTATTCAGAGAAGAGCAACTTCAAAGGAAGTAAGACAAAGACATTTGGTTCAACTTCTTATACAGTCAAAGGATTAAAAGCAAAGAAGAGATACTATGTAAGAGTTCGTGCATACAATAACTATTTAGATCATAAAGTATATTCTTCCTGGTCAGCAAAGAAGTCTGTTAAAACAAAATAAGAACAGAAGAAATTCTGATATGACACATGCAGACAGTCTGGAAACAGGCTATCTGCATATTTTATTGCTATAAAAGCTGTTCATGTGCCGGCTGTTTGTTATATAATAAAATAGTATCTATTGGCTCTAACAAAAAAATGACAAAGACAATAGGAAAAAAAATCATGAGTAAATGGACAGATTCTGATGTGTTTTGAAGCAAATGAGAATGAGAACTGGCAGACAATGTTTGACTGATAAGTGAGTGTTGAGAGATAGTAGTAGGTGAATGTGTGTAAAAATAGCAGATAAATGAAAAAGGCAGGAACATAAGAGATGAATATTACAGTATACTTAGGAGCAAATAAAGGAAATGATGATTCTTTGGAGAGAGCTGTACAAGAACTGGGGCAGTGGATTGGCGACAGTGGACATGCACTCGTCTATGGAGGATCAAAAACCGGACTTATGGGGATTCTGGCGGAAAGCGCAGTGGAATCCGGTGGAAAAGTGACCGGTGTAGAGCCGGAGATGTTCATACAAAGTGAAGTACAGTATGATGGCGTGACCGAGCTGATCGTTACAAAAGATTTCCCGGAGCGGAAGCGTAAGATGATCGAGCTTGGCGATGCATTTATTGCATTTCCCGGTGGGACCGGTACACTGGAAGAAATCGCAGAAGTGATATCGCAGACAGCACTGGAGCAGTTGGATGCATCATGTATTTTATATAATCTGAACGGTTATTATGATGGATTGAAAGCATTGCTTTTCCATATGATTGAGATGGGATTATCGACAGAAGAACGGCAGAAACAGATTTATTTCGCGGAAAATCTTGCGGATATTAAAGCAATTTTAGGAGAATAACATGAAAACAAAAGAAAAAAATGAATCTGTACGGATCACAACCCTCGGAATTGCGACAGCTTTAATCGGGAGTATGGTTGGACCGGGATTTTCATCCGGCAATGAATTAATGCAGTTTTTTGGAAATTTCGGATATATTGGAGTTGCAGGCGTTCTTGTCTGTGAAACACTGGTTGCGGTTACAGTGATTATGGCGATGCGTCTGGCGCAGAAAATGGATACACCTTATTTTGATAAAGTGGTTTCTCCAATGGGAGATGGTTTCTTTAGTAAACTTCTCCGCCTTTTCTCCATGGTTGTCACACTTGGATTTATGATTGCATGTATACCGGCAATGACAGCGGTTGGAGCAACGGTTCTGGAACAGCAGTTTGGAATGAATTTTCAGGTTGCAGCGATTGTTTATACCTGTTTTGTGGCAGTTCCGGTATTATTTGGAACCGAAGGATTTACAAAATCCATGTCAGCTTTTATCCCATTTGTTGTAATTGCAGGAGTTGTGATCTGCCTCTGCGTATGTATGCAGCCGCAGGCAAAAGCAATTGATTTCCAGAGTCTGCAGGTGACAAACGGATTGATGAAAAACTGGTTTCTGGCGGCACTTTTATATTTCTCTTATAATACAACGGTGGGAATTGCAGTTGTAGTTCCGTTAGGGCAGAAAGCGAAAGACAATCGGAAGATTATCCGAGGAGGAATCCTCGGTGCGGGAGCACTTGCGGCAATGATATGTGTCTGTGTGATCGCGATTATCCGTAATTATGGAAATGTTTATCAGGCTGAACTTCCGACGCTTGTGATGGCGCGTAAGCTGCATCCGGCTGCCGGTACGGTTTATGCAATTATGATGGTAATCTGCATCTGGGCAGCGGCATGTGGTTGTATGTATGCGGTTCTTTCCAGAGCAGAAGAGTGGAAAGTGCAGAAAAAATCAATTGTGAATACGAACTGGTTCCGCGTACTGGTGATGTCGCTTGTCGGGCTTGCCGGAAGCCACTTTGGTTTTTCTGTAATTGTCAGCGTGTTGTATCCAGTTATCGGATATCTGGGATTTGTAATTTTGTTGATTCTGTTTTACAATTATATAAATATGTGTCTGAAAAAAAGATAAGATGAATATGATAGGAGATATTCTGCGCATTGATTAGGAAAATGAGTCGCAGTATAATAGAAACCAGGCAGGAAGAGGAGGCAGAGAAATGAATATAAAAGAAGAAATTCACGCATTATCAGATGAAATGCTGGAAAAATTAGAAAGACTGGTAGTTATTCCGTCCATAGAAGGCGAACCAATAGAAGGAAAACCATTTGGTGAAGCACCGGCGAAAGCATTGGAAGAGGGACTTCGGATCGCAGACGAGCTTGGCTTTAAGACCGTGAATCTGGATAATTATTGCGGTTATGCCGAGATGGGTGAAGGCGAAGAAATCATAGGTATTGCGGCACACCTGGATGTTGTACCGGAAGGAGACGGATGGACATATGAGCCATTTGCGCTTACAAGGGATGGCGATTATGTATACGGGCGTGGAACAACAGATGATAAAGGACCGGTTGTAGAAGGATTGTATGCTATGAAGATGCTCCGTGATTCCGGTGTAAAACTGAATAAAAGAGTGCGCCTGATTATGGGATGCAATGAGGAAAATGGCTCCGAGTGTATGAAACACTACAACAAAGTCGCAGAAGAGCTGTCCTATGGATTTACCCCGGACGCAGATTTCCCATGTATTCACGGAGAGATGGGACAGATGGCGTTAAATGCCTACTCCAAACATACAAAGATCATTTCTATGAATGGTGGATTTGTATTCAATGCAGTATGTGACACTTGTACAACGGTAGTTCCGGCAGAGGAAGGCCTGAAAGAACGTCTGGAAAAAGCGTTTTCAGAATCTGGACTTCCGGAGTACAAAGTAACGGAAGAAAATGGAGAACTTCATATTTACGCGAAAGGAGTACCGGCACATGCAAGTATGCCGACACAGGGAGTAAATGCGGCAGGTGTTACATGTGCGTGCCTTGCAGAAGCGGGATTCGAAGATGATTTTGTTACATATTATAATTCCCATATCGGTACAGCATGCGATGGCTCCGGGATTGGTCTGAAATTTGAGGATGAATTCGGAGTGCTGACTTTGTGCAACGGAACCGTCCGGACAGAAAATGGCACAATTATTTGTACTATTGATGTGCGTGTGCCTGTGACGTTACATCCGGAGGATGTTCGCAAAATGTGTGAAGGTAAATTAGAAGATGAAAACGGCAGGATGGAGATTAAGAAGCTCGGTGAGCCGTTGTTCTATCCAAGAAAGTCTCCGCTTGTAGAAGCGATCTATAGATCGTATGTAGATGTGACAGGTGATACAAAGAATCAGCCGATCGTAATCGGAGGTGGAACATATGCAAAATATCTGAAGAATGTAATTGCATTTGGACCGGAAAAGACGGAGATCGATTATCGTATTCATGGTGCAGATGAGTTTATCCGCATTTCAGATATGGAAGAGGCAGTGCTGATGTATATGGAAGCTTTGAAAAATCTGCTGGCGATCTAATCTGGGATTGACCGATAAAATGAAAAGATGAAATTTTGATTTGTGATTCTTTCATATTTGGAACTCTGTAGTGACTTTTGATGAGAAAAATGATAGAATAAATGTTACGATGTGCAAAACGAATGAAAAAGAGAGGAAAAGTCATGAAGAAACACAGAAGTTCATTTTCAGGGAAACTGGGGTATGTACTGGCAGCGGCAGGTGCCTCTGTCGGTCTGGGAAATATATGGAGATTTCCATATCTGGCAGCAAAGTACGGAGGAGGAATGTTCCTTCTCATTTATGTTATACTTGCGTTAACATTCGGGTATACGATGATCGTTGCAGAATCTGCACTCGGACGCATGACAAGAAAAAGTCCGGTTGGGGCATTCAAGTCATTTGAAAAAGCAGGTTGGCTGTCTTTTGGTGGCTGGATCAATGCGATCATTCCGATACTGATCGTGCCATATTATTCTGTAATTGGTGGATGGGTACTCAAGTATCTGAAAGAATATATTATGGGAAATGGAAAAGATTTGGCAGCCGATGGGTACTTTTCCGGCTTTATTTCAAATGGAGTATCTACAGAGATCTGTTTTGTAGTTTTCTGTATGTTTACGCTGGTGATTATTTATGCAGGAGTGCGGAACGGAATTGAACGTGTATCCAAGTTGATGATGCCGGTACTGATTGTATTATCGGTAATTATCGCCATTTATTCCGTGACAAGACCGGGAGCAATGGCAGGAGTGAAGTATTTCCTGATACCGAATTTTAAGAATTTCTCATGGATGTCAGTTGTTGCAGCTATGGGACAGATGTTCTATTCCCTGTCAATTGCGATGGGTATTTTGGTTACATTTGGTTCTTATATGAAGAAAGAAACATCAATCGAAGACTCTACAAGAAATGTTGAGATTTTTGATACAGCAATCGCAATGATGGCGGGACTTATGATCATTCCGGCAGTCTTTGCATTTTCCGGCGGGGATCCGAATACGCTTCAGGCAGGACCGTCGCTGATGTTTATTACCATTCCAAAGGTTTTCCAGAATATGGGATTTGGAACAGCTATCGGTATCCTGTTCTTTTTACTGGTGCTTTTTGCTGCTGTTACAAGTTCGATTGCGCTGACGGAAAGTGCAGTGTCGACATTCGAGGATGAGATTGGATGGAGCAGACAGAAAGCAACAGTGGTTGCAGGTGTAATTATGCTCTTACTGGGTACTTTATCCTGTCTGGGATATGGACCGCTTGCGTTCGTAAAGATCATCGGTATGCAGTTCCTGGATTTCTTTGATTTTCTGACAAATTCAGTTATGATGCCGATTGCAGCGCTGATGACAAGTTTATTAGTTTCAAGAGTCGTTGGAATTGACCGGATTGAGGAAGAGATCAGACATGGGGAAAACAGTTTCCGCAGAAAGAAGATTTTTGTTGTGATGATCAAATACTTATGCCCGATTTTCACTATGATCATTCTGGCAAGTTCGGTTGCAAATGCATTTGGATGGATTTCCATGTA
>OLXW01001434.1_pt1 | contig 12142 bp, 9 predicted proteins | sample 1673551 | NCBI WGS metagenome assembly OLXW01 (sample SAMEA103958114, study PRJEB25191) | human gut metagenome | reverse complement strand
GTTCTTCTGTTCTGGCGATACCGCAGGGATGAAGTAAAGCAGCTCATCCACCGCCAAAAGCTGGCAAGGATGGTGTTGGAAAACAAGTGGTATGAATCGGAGCAGAGAAAGGAGGACGCTTTTTTCAAGGACTTGTCTTCCAGCCGTTCCAAGGAAACCATCACTTACTTTCCAAAAATCTATTACCGGATGAAACAGGGTTTGCTCCATATCCGTGTGGAAATCACCTTGGGTAAATATCAGGAACAGCTCTTAAACTTGGAGAAAAAGCTGGAAAGCGGCTTGTACTGTGAGCTGACGGATAAAGAATTAAAGGATTCCTACGTGGAGTACACCCTGCTCTATGATACCATTGCCAACCGTATCTCCATTGAGGACGTACAGGCAAAGGACGGCAGGCTCCGGCTTATGGAAAATGTCTGGTGGGAGTATGACAAGCTCCCCCATATGCTCATTGCCGGAGGAACCGGCGGCGGAAAGACTTATTTCATCCTGACCCTTATTGAAGCCCTGCTCCGCACCAACGCCGTCCTGTCCGTGTTAGACCCGAAGAACGCCGACCTTGCGGATTTACAGGCGGTTATGCCGGATGTGTACTACAAAAAGGAAGATATGCTCGCCTGCATTGACCGTTTCTATGAAGAAATGATGAAACGCAGCGAAGACATGAAGCTCATGGAGAATTACCGGACAGGGGAAAACTACGCTTACTTGGGGCTTCCTGCAAATTTCCTTATCTTTGATGAATATGTAGCATTTATGGAAATGCTCGGCACAAAGGAAAACGCCGCTGTCCTCAACAAATTAAAGCAAATCGTTATGCTTGGGCGGCAGGCTGGTTTCTTCCTGATTCTCGCCTGCCAGCGTCCGGACGCAAAGTATCTGGGGGACGGAATCCGTGACCAGTTTAATTTCCGTGTAGCTCTGGGGCGGATGTCGGAAATGGGTTATGGAATGATGTTCGGGGAAACCACAAAGGACTTCTTCCTCAAGCAGATAAAAGGGCGTGGCTATGTGGATGTGGGAACCAGCGTTATCTCGGAGTTTTACACGCCCCTTGTCCCAAAAGGACACGATTTCCTCAAAGAAATAAAAAAACTGACAGACAGCAGGCAGGGAGTGCAGGCGGCGTGCGAAGCGGAAGCCGCAGAAACGGACTGACCTGCTGTGGCTGGTGTGCCGCAAGGCACGCCAGCATAAACCCCTCGTATCTAACAGAGGGGTACAAATCGACAGGCAACAACCAAACAACAGGGCAGAATCCCACGGTACACAAGGGATTTTCCCCATATCCGGCGTGTGTCAACAAGGCTCTGAAAGTTGACATACGCTTTTTTAGACAGGAGGGATTTTCACTGAATGAAAAAACATGGGTACGGGACATCAAAGAGAAACGGGAAGTTTACGGTATCTCACAACAGAAACTTGCCCTAGCTGCCGGAATCACCCGTCCGTACCTGAGCGATATTGAAACGGGCAAGGCTCACCCATCCGAAGCATTACAGGAAACCATCACGGAAGCTCTGGAACGCTTCAATCCAGACGCTCCTCTTGAAATGCTCTTTGACTATGTGCGGATTCGTTTTCCCACTACGGATGTAAAACATATCGTGGAAGACGTGCTGCGGCTAAAACTTCCCTACTTTATCCATGAAGACTACGGCTTCTACTCTTACACAGAGCATTACTATCTGGGTGATATTTTCGTTCTGGTATCGCCGGAACTGGAAAAAGGGGTGCTGCTCGAACTGAAAGGGCGTGGCTGCCGCCAGTTTGAAAGCTATCTGCTGGCACAGGAACGGAGCTGGTATGAATTTTTCATGGATGTTCTCATGGAGGACGGCGTGATGAAGCGGCTTGACCTCGCCATCAATGACAAAACGGGAATCCTGAACATTCCCCATCTGACAGAGAAGTGCCGGAATGAGGAATGTATCTCGGTCTTCCGCAGCTTTAAAAGCTACCGCAGCGGCGAACTGGTACGGCGTGAGGAAAAAGAATGTATGGGGAACACCCTGTATATCGGCTCCCTCCAAAGTGAGGTGTACTTCTGCATTTATGAAAAAGACTATGAGCAGTACAAAAAGCATGATATTCCCATTGCGGACGCAGAGGTAAAGAACCGCTTTGAAATCCGGCTGAAAAATGAGCGTGCCTTTTACGCCATCCGTGACCTGTTAGAACATGACAATCCAGAACGGACAGCCTTTCAAATCATCAACCGCTATGTCCGGTTCGTGGACAGGGACGATACGAAGCCCCGTTCTGACTGGCGTATCAGTGAGGAATGGGCGTGGTTTATCGGGGAACACAGGGGAAGCCTGAAACTGACAACCAAACCGGAACCCTATTCCTTTGAACGCACCCTGCACTGGCTCTCCCATCAGGTAGCACCCACGTTAAAGCTGGCTCTCCGTCTGGATAAGATGAACCACACCCAGATTGTCCATGACATCATCACCCATGCAAGGCTGACGGAGAAGCATGAAAAAATCCTGAAGCAGCAAGCCGCCGCTGCAAAGGAGGTGGTGCTTTAACGGCGGCAATCTTGGAACCTAAGAACTCTTACAGGAAAGAAAGGAGCTTTTATGAATTTCGGACAGAATCTTTACAACTGGTTTTTATCCAACGCCCAGTCCCTTGTGCTGCTGGCAATCGTGGTGATTGGACTGTACCTCGGATTTAAGAGGGAATTTTCCAAACTTATCGGCTTTTTAGTGGTGTCCCTTGTAGCGGTTGGTCTGGTCTTCAATGCGGACGGTGTAAAGGACATCTTACTGGAACTGTTCAATAAGATTATCGGTGCATAGTTTACTACGATAAACATTTCTCTCTATAACATCTTCTCTATACGTCAAAACATTTTTATGTTATAATCTCATTAATATAATTTGTCTAAATTTATCAAAAAATGTTTTGTAAAGGGGAAGTTTATTATGAAAGTATTTGTTAGTTGGTCAGGAGAATTAAGCTGTCAAATTGCAGAAGTTTTGAAAAAATGGATTCCATGTATTATTCAATCTGTAGACGTCTTTTTTTCACCTGAGGATATTGAAAAAGGCGATAATTGGGATAAAACTATTTCTTCTGAATTATCAGAATGTAAATATGGCATTATTTGTCTTACATCAGACAATACTTCTGCACCGTGGATTAACTTTGAAGCTGGTGCAATCGCAAAATCTCTAGATTCAAAAGTCACAGCTCTAATGGTAAACATTAAGCCATCTGATATAAAAGGACCATTGTCGCGTTATCAGGCTACCAGATTTGAAAGAGCAGACTTTTTTCAACTTATTGAATCTATTAATAAAGCGTTAGATACTCCACTAGATAGCAAAGTACTTGAAAATACCTTTAATGCAATGTGGGATTCACTAGAAGCTGAGGCTATGGATTTAATCAACAAATTTTCACAAAAAGGAGATTCACAAAATAAAAAAGGACACATTACTGAATCAGAAGAAAACAATCCCCTTGAAGAAATTTTACAATTACTAAGGAAGCAAAGTGCTATATTATCTAACCCACAGCAGCTCCTTCCTCCTGACTATATGGAGCATATTCAGATGAGTATGTATAGCAGAAATAGAGAAATGTACACTGAGAATCAAATGATTTTTGAAGAATTAATAAATGTATTAGAAAAAACCTTAATAAGACTTCAAAGTTTCCCAAACCATCCTGTACTTAATCAATTTATTGAAATATTTAATTATGAAGAAATATTAATGGTTTTATTGCATAATGCTGATATGTCAAGAAATAAACGTTGGCGTATGAAATGTAAAAATTTATATGAAAAATATAGGTCTATAATTACTGAGAAGCATAATGATTTATCCCAAATTGATGAGGACTCTTACAAAAACTTTATTCAGTTTGAAAACAACTAAATAAAAATCAAGCAGCTAACCACATTTTTAATGATTAGCTGCTTTTTTATTTGAAAAGTAAAAGAAAGGACGTGATACTGATTGAGGAAATGAGAATCTACATCCTGAACACCACAAGGTTTTACCATGAGGATTTTGAGGAATACCCTGGGGCATGGTTTTCCTGTCCTGTGGATTTTGAAGAAATCAGGGAACGTCTTGGCGTTCAGAGTGAGGAAGAAATCGAAATTGAAGACTATGAGCTGCCGTTTCCATTGGAGGGCAACACAAGGCTCTGGGAAATCAACGCCCTTTGCCGGATGGTACAGGAAATGCAGGGAACGCCCCTCTATTATGAAATGGATGTGGTACAAAAGCGGTGGTTTCCCAGCTTTACAGAATTTATCGACCACAAAGACCAGATACGCTGCTATCCGGTGCAGGACGGGGAAGCTCTCGCCCGTTATCTGGTGCAGGAGGTACAGCTATTTGGAGAAGTACATCCAGACCTGTTGAACCATATCGACTACGCTGCCATTGGTCGGGAACTGGAAAATAGTGAACACTACCTGTTTACGGACAATGGTATCTTTTATTACCGCTAAAAGGAGGTGGAGGAACTTGGAGGAAATGCGGATTTACATTGCCAACTTAGGCAAATACAATGAGGGCGAACTGGTAGGGGCATGGTTCACGCCACCTGTGGACTTTGAGGAAGTCAAGGAACGTATCGGCTTGAATGATGAGTATGAGGAATACGCCATCCATGATTATGAGCTGCCCTTTGCGATTGACGAATATACCCCCATTGAGGAAGTCAACCGCCTGTGTGAGATGGTGGAGGACTTACCGGAATATATTCAGGAGGAACTATCGGAGCTGCAATCCTACTTTGGCAGTATCGAAGAACTCTGTGAGCATGAAGACGATATTATCTGCCATTCCGGCTGTGACGATATGGCGGATGTGGCTCGCTACTATCTGGAAGAAAGCGGACAGCTTGGCGAACTTCCGGCACACTTGCAAAACTATATCGACTATGCAGCCTATGGGCGTGACATGGAATTGGATGGAACCTTTGTTGTCACGAACCACGGCGTATATGAAATCTTACGGTAGACCCGTCTGTATCTCTTTCAGGAAATACAGGCGGCTTTTTTGATTCAGGGGTGGCTTTTGCTGCCCCATCTTTTAGAAAGGACGGATAACATGAAAAAAATACGAAGCTATACCAGTATCTGGTCGGTGGAAAAGGTACTCTATTCCATCAATGATTTTAAACTGCCATTCCCCATCACGTTCACACAGATGGCGTGGTTCGTGATGTCGGTGTTTGCGGTTATGCTCTTGGGGAACCTCCCTCCTCTTTCGTTCATTGACGGAGCATTTTTGAAATACTTCGGCGTACCCTTTGCCCTCACTTGGTTCATGTGCCAGAAGACCTTTGACGGGAAGAAGCCTTACGGCTTCCTGAAATCCGTACTGGCATATCTGGTACGCCCGAAACTGACCTATGCAGGAAAGCCCGTGAAGCTGGAAAAGGAATATCCGGCACAGCCCATCACGGCAGTAAGGAGTGATATTTATGGCATATCCGATTAAGTATATCGAAAATAACCTTGTGTTCAACCATGACGGGGAGTGCTTCGCTTACTATGAGCTGCTTCCCTACAACTATTCTTTTTTAAGCCCTGAACAGAAATATCAGGTACACGATTCCTTCCGGCAGCTTATCGCCCAGAACAGGGACGGGAAGATTCACGCCCTGCAAATCAGCACCGAATCCAGCATACGGGCAGCACAGGAACGCTCCAAACAGGAAGTGACGGGCAAGTTAAAGGACGTTGCCTGTGCAAAGATTGACGCACAGACCGAAGCCCTGATTTCCATGATAGGGGAAAATCAGGTGGACTACCGCTTTTTTATCGGCTTCAAGCTGCTTGTCAATGAGCAGGAAGTCACCATGAAGCAATTTCGCAGGGAAGCAAAGACCGCCGTTTCCAATTTTCTCCATGAAGTCAACCACAAACTCATGGGGGATTTTGTTTCCATGAGCAATGAGGAAATCTGGCGGTTTCAGAAGATGGAAAAACTGCTGGAAAATAAAATCTCACGCCGCTTCAAAGTCCGGCGGCTTAACAAGGACGATTTTGGCTATCTGATTGAGCATTTATACGGGCAGACCGGAACCGCCTACGAAGATTATGAGTATTACCTGCCGAAGAAGCGGTTTCAGGAAGAAACGCTGGTGAAATACTATGACCTCATCAAACCAACCCGTTGTCTGATAGAGGAAAACCAGCGGTATCTGAAAATCGAACAGGAAGACGGGACAGTGTATGCCGCCTACTTTACCATCAACAGCATTGTAGGGGAACTGGACTTCCCATCCTCGGAAATCTTTTACTATCAACAGCAGCAATTTACCTTTCCCATTGATACCTCTATGAATGTGGAGATTGTCACAAACCGGAAAGCCCTCTCCACGGTGCGGAACAAGAAAAAAGAGCTGAAAGATTTGGACAACCACGCATGGCAGAATGACAGCGAAACCAGTACAAACGTGGTGGACGCTTTAGACAGCGTAAATGAGCTGGAATCCACCTTAGACCAGAGCAAGGAATCCATGTATAAGCTGTCCTATGTGGTGCGTGTGACAGCTCCCGACTTGGAAGAACTGAAACGCCGCTGCAATGAGGTGAAAGATTTTTATGACGATTTGAACGTGAAGCTGGTTCGCCCCTTTGGGGATATGCTGGGGCTGCATGGGGAATTTCTTCCTGCCAGCAAACGGTATCTGAACGATTACATCCAGTATGTCACCAGTGACTTCCTCGCTGGTCTTGGCTTCGGGGCAACCCAGATGTTAGGAGAAACGGAGGGTATTTATATCGGGTACAGCCTTGATACAGGAAGAAACGTGTACTTAAAGCCTGCCCTTGCCAGTCAAGGGGTAAAAGGCTCCGTCACCAACGCCCTTGCTGCCGCTTTTGTCGGCTCCCTCGGCGGTGGAAAATCATTCAGCAACAACATGATTGTCTACTACTGTGTATTATTTGGGGCACAGGCTCTCATTGTTGACCCGAAAGCGGAACGGGGACGCTGGAAAGAAACCCTGCCGGAAATCGCCCATGAAATCAATATCGTAAACCTGACCTCGGAGGAACAGAACAGGGGCTTGCTCGACCCGTATGTGATTATGGATAACCCAAAGGATTCCGAATCACTGGCAATCGACATCCTGACCTTTTTAACGGGCATTTCCAGCCGTGACGGGGAAAAGTTCCCTGTTCTTCGGAAAGCCATTCGTGCAGTGACAAACAGTGAGGAACGGGGACTTTTCAAGGTGATTGAGGAACTTCGGGCGGAGGGAACCACCATCAGCACCAGCATAGCCGACCATATCGAATCCTTTACGGACTATGACTTTGCACACCTGCTCTTTTCGGATGGGGATGTCACACAGTCCATCAGCCTTGAAAAGCAGCTCAATATCATTCAGGTGGCGGATTTGGTGCTGCCGGATAAGGAAACCTCGTTTGAAGAATACACCACAATGGAGCTGCTTTCCGTGGCAATGCTCATTGTAATCAGCACCTTTGCCCTCGACTTCATCCACACCGACCGCAGCGTGTTTAAGATTGTGGATTTGGATGAAGCATGGAGCTTCTTACAGGTGGCACAGGGCAAGACCCTCTCCATGAAGCTGGTTCGTGCCGGACGTGCCATGAACGCAGGCGTTTACTTTGTCACCCAGAACACGGACGATTTGCTGGATGAAAAGCTGAAAAACAATCTGGGCTTGAAATTTGCGTTCCGTTCCACGGACATCAACGAAATCAAGAAGACCCTCGCCTTTTTCGGGGTGGATTCCGAAGATGAAAACAACCAGAAGCGGCTCCGTGACTTGGAAAACGGACAGTGCCTTATCAGTGATTTGTACGGGCGTGTGGGGGTGATACAGTTCCATCCTATCTTTGAAGACCTGTTCCATGCCTTTGATACCAGACCGCCCGTAAGAAAAGAGGTGGAGGAATGAAGATAAGAAAGCCCATCCAGCAGGGGACAGCTCTTGTCCCTTGCCGGACAAAGGGACAAAACTCTTTTAAAAAAATCGGGAGTATAGCAGGAAAAGTGCTTCTGGCACTCCTGCTCATCCTCCTGCTGCTAACAGTCTTCGGCACAGCCGCCCACGCTGCCGGACTGGTGGATGATACGGTGGATGCTGCCAACGAATACAGCAAATATCCGCTGGACAACTACCAGCTTGATTTTTATGTGGACAGCGGATGGGACTGGCTCCCGTGGAACTGGCTGGACGGTATCGGAAAACAGGTGATGTACGGGCTGTATGCCATCACAAATTTTATCTGGACAATCAGCCTGTACCTTTCCAACGCCACGGGGTATCTGATTCAGGAAGCCTACTCGCTGGATTTCATTTCCTCTACGGCGGATTCCATTGGAAAAAATATGCAGACCTTGGCAGGCGTTACCACAGGCGGCTTGTCCTCGGAGGGATTTTATATCGGGTTCCTGCTGATTCTCATTCTGGTGGTGGGGCTTTACGTTGCCTACACAGGGCTTATCAAACGGGAAACCACAAAAGCCATCCATGCCGTTGTCAATTTCGTGGTGGTGTTCGTGCTGTCCGCTGCCTTTATCGCCTATGCCCCTGATTATATCGGGAAAATCAATGAATTTTCCGCAGACATCAGCAATGCCAGCCTGACCCTTGGTACAAAGATTGTGCTGCCGAACTCGGAAAGTCAAGGAAAAGACAGCGTGGATTTGATACGGGACAGCCTGTTTTCCATTCAGGTCAAGCAGCCTTGGCTCCTGCTGCAATATGGCAATTCGGATGTGGAAAGCATTGGAGCTGACCGTGTGGAAAGCCTGCTCTCAACCAGCCCAGATGAAAACAACGGGCAGGACAGGGAAGAAATCGTTGTGGAGGAAATCGAAGACAGGGAAAACACCAACCTTACCATCACAAAGACCATCAACCGCTTGGGAACCGTCTTCTTCCTGTTCATGTTCAATATCGGTATCTCCATTTTTGTATTCCTGCTCACGGGGATAATGATTTTCTCACAGGTGCTTTTTATCATTTACGCCATGTTCCTGCCTGTGAGCTTCCTCCTTAGCATGGTTCCCTCTTTTGAGGGGATGTCAAAGCGTGCCATTACGAAACTGTTCAATACCATCCTTACCAGAGCCGGAATCACCCTGATTATCACGGTAGCGTTCAGTATTTCCACCATGCTCTACAACCTGTCTGGGGAATATCCGTTCTTCCTGACGGCGTTCTTGCAGATAGTGACCTTTGCCGGAATCTATTTCAAGCTGGGGGATTTGATGGGGATGTTCTCCTTACAGAGCGGCGATTCCCAAAGCATGGGAAGCCGTATCATGCGAAGACCCCGTATGCTCATGCACGCCCATATGCACCGTTTACAGCATAAGTTAGGACGTTCTGTGGCGGCTCTTAGGGCTGGTACGGCTGCCTACCACGCAGGAAAACAGGCTGGCTCAGACCAGAGAACTGCTTCCAGCTCCGGTTCTTCCAAACGAACACAGGCAGACCACAGCAGACCAGACGGGCAGGCAGCACCGGAAAAGGAATCCGTATGGAAACGGGCTGGTTCTGCGGTAGGTGCGGCGGCAGATACCAAAGATAAGATAGCCGATACTGCCGGACAGCTTCGGGAGCAGGCAAAGGATTTGCCTGTCAATGCAAAGTACGCCCTTTACCACGGGAAAACACAGGTATCAGAGGGAGTACGGGATTTTACTTCCAGCGTGACCCAGACCCGAACTGCCAGAGCCGAACAGCGAAACGCACAGGCAGAAAGCCGCAGACAGACCATTGCAGAACGCAGGGCGGAACTGGAACAGGCAAAACAGCCGCAAAAGACAGCTTCCGAAGCACCCAAAGGGGCGGCTCCTGTCCATGAACGCCCTGTTACTGCAAAGCAGCCAGAAGATTTCCGACATCATGCAGGAAAACCAGCCATGCAGCCAGCTTCCCCATCCATCAGGGAACGGGGACAGGTTTCTTATGGGGGAACTGTGGCAGAACGGACTTCGGTTCCGGTGGTAAAGGCTTCTTCCATCCACCATGAACAGACACCGCCTGTAAGGACAGAACGCCAGATAGTCCCTCCGGCTTCCCCAGACAAACCAGAGGAAAGACAAAAGACAACCCCTACATCTGCTGCTCCCCGTCCGGCAAGACCTGTCCAAAATGATACGGCTCCTGTGATACCGGAACGAAAACGGGCTGCCCCTGCGGTAAAAGAATCCAACTTTACCATCCGGCGTACCACCGCCAGAAAGGAGTGGACAAAAACGGTAACAGCGGCTGCCAAACAAAAGAAAGGGGAGAAACCATGAAATTAAGACACCTTTTCTTTGCCTGTTCCGGCGTGTTCGTGATGATGTTCTCCCTGCTCCTTTTGGTGGTGATTGTCTTCTCGGATGAGGAAGACGGAGGAAGCGGCGGAAATCTTATCTATGGGGGCGTGAGCGTATCACAGGAAGTCCTCGCCCATAAACCTATGCTGGAAAAGTATGCAAGGGAATATGGCATAGAGGAATACTTAAATGTGCTGCTCGCCATCATTCAGGTGGAATCCGGCGGCACGCTGGAAGACGTTATGCAGTCCTCGGAATCTCTGGGGCTTCCCCCGAACTCCCTTAGTACAGAGGAATCCATCAAACAGGGCTGCAAATATCTCTCGGAACTGCTCGCAGCGGCAGAAACAAAGGGCTGTGACTTAAACAGTGTGATTCAGTCCTACAACTACGGCGGCGGCTTCCTAGACTATGTGGCAGGGCGTGGAAAAAAATACACTTTTGAACTGGCAGAGAGCTTCGCAAGGGACAAATCCGGCGGAAAGAAAGTCACCTACACCAACCCTGTTGCGGTAGAGAAAAACGGGGGCTGGCGGTATTCCTATGGAAATATGTTCTATGTCCTCTTGGTATCGCAATACCTGACCGTGGCACAGTTTGATGATGAAACGGTGCAGGCTATCATGGAGGAAGCCTTAAAGTATGAGGGCTGGACGTATGTGTACGGGGGCGATTCTCCCTCCACTTCCTTTGACTGTTCGGGACTGGTGCAGTGGTGCTATGGCAAGGCAGGAATCGCCCTGCCACGGACAGCACAGGAACAGTACAATGTAACGCAGCACATCCCTCTGTCCGAAGCAAAAGCAGGGGATTTGGTCTTTTTCCACTCTACCTACAACGCCGGAACCTACATCACCCATGTGGGACTGTATGTGGGAAATAACCGGATGTACCATGCCGGAAATCCCATTGGTTATGCAGACCTGACAGGCTCCTACTGGCAACAGCACCTTGCCGGAGCCGGACGAATCAAACAATAAGAAAGGATGAACCGATATGATTCAGATTAGAAAAGAGGATAACCAGAAAAAGCAGAAAGAAAAGAAACTGAAAGTTTACAAAGTCAATACCCACAAAAAAACTGTGATTGCCCTGTGGGTGCTGCTGGCAGTGAGCTTCCTGTTTGCCGTCTATAAGAATTTCACGGCGATAGACATTCATACTGTCCATGAAACCAAAGTAATTGAGGAACAAATCCTCGACACCCACAAGATAGAGAATTTTGTGGAGAATTTCGCAGAAGTCTACTATTCATGGGAACAGTCCGCCGCTTCCATTGATAACCGGACAAATGCTTTAAAAGGCTATCTCACCGGAGAGCTGCAAGCCCTGAATGTAGATACTGTCCGAAAGGACATCCCCGTATCGTCTGCCCTGACTGATTTTCAGATATGGGAAATCACAGAAGAAAAGGAGCAGCATTATCAAGTGACCTATACGGTGGAACAGCATATCACAGAGGGAGAATCCGGTAAAACTGTCCGTTCCGCTTATCAGGTGACCGTCTATGTGGACGGCTCTGGAAACCTGACGATTATCCAGAACCCAACCATCACCAGCGTTCCCGTAAAATCCGGCTACACCCCAAAAGCGGTACAAAGTGACGGTACGGTGGATTCCATCACCACAGAGGAAATCAACGAATTTCTCACCACTTTTTTCAAGCTGTACCCTACGGCAACCGCAAAGGAGCTGACCTATTATGTGAATGAGGGCGTGCTGAAACCTGTGGGGAAAGAATACATTTTCTCGGAACTGGTGAATCCAGTTTACAATCGAAACGGAAATCAGGTGACAGCTTCCCTTGCAGTGAAATATCTGGATAACCAGACCATGACAACACAGGTATC
>OLXW01001427.1_pt1 | contig 12190 bp, 10 predicted proteins | sample 1673551 | NCBI WGS metagenome assembly OLXW01 (sample SAMEA103958114, study PRJEB25191) | human gut metagenome | reverse complement strand
TGGACGTTGCCTCCGGCAAGCAGACCTGCGCCGAGAAGAAGGGCTTCCGCGAAATCTCGATCTTTAAGGATGGCGTTGTATTGTAAGCCTGTTTGTGGTATAATTAAACACGAAAAATCCACTACGCTGTAGGGGCCGGGCATGCCCGGCCCGCAACTTACCCGCAATCGGGTGCTTTCCACAAAGTTGCGGGCCGCACATGTGCGGCCCCTACGTGCATACAAAGGAGAGCCTTATCATGTCTACTCTGACTACCGGCACCTATGAAAAATACGGTGCCTCCTACAAGACCCTGACCCTGACCGACGGCGAGTACGCCTTCACCGTCACGCCCGAGAAGGGCGGCATGGCCACATCCTTCACCAAAAACGGCGACGAATACCTGTGGCTGCGCGACAAAAACTTCGAGTCCACGGACCGCCCGCGCTGCGGCATCCCCATCCTGTTCCCGAACTGCGGCAAACCGGACGACGGCGTGCACCACTTCAACGGCGCGGCCTATCCCATCGAGGTCCACGGCCTGGCCGACCTCGTGCCGTGGCAGGTCAAGAGCGCGGACGACACCGCCATTGAGCTGACCCTGACCCCCAACGGTCTGACAAAGTTCGTCTACCCGTTCGATTTTGCCCTGACCATGCGCTACACCCTGACCGGCAGCACCGCCACGCTGGCCCTGACCGTCGCCAACACCGGCGACAAGGCCCTGCCGTTCAGCGTCGGCTTCCACCCGTACTTCGCCGCCAGCAAGCTGGACAACGTCGCGTTTGACATCGACGCCGCCACCTGCAGCGAAAGCGCCAAGGGCGAGCAGCCCGCCGCGCCCGAGACCATTACCCTGACCCGCAAGGAGGGGAGTGCCGACTCCATCCGCCTGATGACCGGCGTCAAGAGCCCGATGCGCTTCACCGACTCCGGCAACGGCCACAAGGTCACGGTCAGCTTTGACGAGAGCATTTTCACCAACGGCGTGCTCTGGCAGCAGGACGCCGAGAGCTTCGTCTGCATGGAGCCCTGGAACGGCTGGGCCAACTCCGTCAACGAGGCAGGCCATCACATCGAGCTGAACCCCGGCGAGAGCAAGGAGTTCAAGTGGAGCGTGACCATCGGGTAAAGCCCCTTTGCGGGTCGTTTTGTAGGGAGGGGTCTTGACCCCTCCGCGGCGGCCAGAAGACTGGCCGCCCGACGCCCTGCCAATCGCCTGCTATCCTGCGGGCGTCGGGAACGCTGCTCCCTACAGGGCGGCAGAGGTGTAGGGGCCGCATATATGCGGCCCGGGAGATTCCCGTAAGCGTCCGTTTACCATACATTGCCGGGCCGGGCATGCCCGGCCCCTACCGTGCAGCTAAAACAAAAAAGGACATCCGCCCTTTCACGAGCGGATGTCCTTTTTATTGTTTGAAAGCTTCTTTGTTTACTTTCTTCTCGAAGAAAGTAAATCAGCCGGGCTGCTTGCCGATGTAGGCGAGGATGCCGCCGTCAACGTAGAGGATCAGGCCGTTGACGAAGTCGGAAGCCTCGGAGGCGAGGAAGACGGCGGGGCCGCCCAGATCCTCGGCTTTGCCCCAGCGCTCAGCAGGGGTCTTGGCAACGATGAACTGGTCAAACGGATGACGGCTGCCGTCGGGCTGGATCTCACGCAGAGGTGCGGTCTGCGGGGTGGCGATGTAGCCGGGTCCGATGCCGTTGCACTGGATGTTGTACTTGCCGTACTCGGAGGCGATGTTTTTGGTCAGCATCTTCAGACCGCCCTTGGCAGCGGCGTAGGCGGAGACAGTCTCGCGGCCCAGCTCGCTCATCATGGAGCAGATGTTGATGATCTTGCCGCCGCCCTGCTCGATCATATCGGGAATAACAGCCTTGGCAACGATGAAGGGAGCGTTCAGGTCAACATCAATGACCTGACGGAACTGGGCAGCGGTCATCTCGATCATCGGGATGCGCTTGATGATACCGGCGTTGTTGACCAGCACATTGATGTGGCCGACCTCGGCGGTGATTTTCTTGACCATCTCATTGACGGCATCCTCGTTGGTGACGTCGCAGACATAGCCGTGGGCTTCGATGCCGGCTTCCTTGTAGGCGGCCAGGCCCTTGTCGACCAGCTCCTGCTTGATGTCGTTAAAGACGATCTTGGCGCCGCAATTGGCCATAGCGGTGGCAATAGCAAAGCCGATGCCATAGGAAGCGCCGGTGACGAGGGCGACCTTACCGGTCAGGTCGAAGGATTTCGGGGTGCAAACAGACATGATGCAAAACCTCCTAAGTTTGTAACAGTCATATATTCCGGCGCCCATCACTGGGGCGCGAGAATTAAAGTAAATGGTTGCGCATATCTTGCGCAAGCCAGCGCAAAATATGTGCGTTTCTTGCGGTCAGCGCAAATCAGTTGTGGCGATATTATCCATATCATCGAACTCCATGTTCTCGCCGCCCATGGCCCAGATAAAGGTGTAATTGGACGTACCTACGCCGCTGTGGATGCTCCAGGACGGGCTGATGACCGCGTCATAGTTATGCATGACAATATGGCGGGTCTCGGTGGGCTCACCGCACATGTGGAAAACGACCTGGCCCTCGGGGACCTCAAAGTAGGTGTAGATCTCCATGCGGCGCTCATGGGTGTGGCTGGGCATGGTGTTCCAGTTGCTGCCGGGCTCCAGAGCGGTCATACCCATGGACAGCTGGCAGGTCTTGAGCACGCTGGGATGGATGAACTGGTTGATCGTGCGCTTGTTGCAGGTCTCGACGCTGCCCAGCGGGCGCTTGGCGGCCTGCTCGATGGTGATGAGCTTGTTCTCATAGCTGCAATGGGCCGGGGCAGAGACCATGTAGAACTTGGCCGGATGCTCCGGATCGTCGCTCTTGAAGGTGACCTTCTGGTTGCCCTTGGTCAGGTACAGGCAGTCCTTGTAGTTCAGGTGATACTCCTTGCCATCCGCCGTGACCGTGCCGGCACCGTCACCAATGTTGAAGATGCCGATCTCGCGGCGCTCCAGGAAGTAGTGGGTGCCGAAGTTGGCCCATACATCAATGCCCTTGTCGATGGAGACCTCCTCGTGCACAGGCATGCAGCCCAGCGTGACCATGCGATCCACGTGGCTGTAAACAGCGACCATCTCATCTGCCTTGTACAGGCCGGTGATGAGCATTTCGTTGCGGGTCTCCTCGGTGGTGTAGCGCTTGAAATCACGCTGGTTGCAGGAATAACGAATATCCATACGGGAAATTGCCTCCTCATAAAGGTGATTGTTAAAAAGCAAACATATTTTGCTATCGTTACATCTATTATACAGCATTCTGCGCCTACAACATAGTGGTAGAATTGTACAATTCTCGATTATTATTTTTGTACAATTTAATGATGAATATTTTTCACTTTACAAATTAGCAAATTTCAACTATACTCATGTCAGTGTCTCGGCCGCAACGGCGCGGCCCGGCCCGATCCGGCAAGCCCGGGTCGGGCCCGACTATTGTCAAACAGAGAGGGAACAGCCCATGCTTACACTGGATAAAATCTACCATGCTAAGTTCGTCTTGAAGCAGGTTGCCCGCAAGACCGACCTGATCGCCGCCACACGCCTGTGCCCCGGCACCGATCTGTACCTGAAAACCGAAAATTTGCAGGTTACAGGCAGCTTCAAGGTCCGCGGCGCGTACTACAAAATCAGCCAGCTGTCCGCGGAGGAGCGCGCGAAGGGCGTCATTGCCTGCTCGGCGGGCAACCATGCGCAGGGCGTGGCGCTGGCCGCGACCCGCATGGGCATCAAAAGCGTTGTCTGTATGCCGGACGGTGCCCCTATTATGAAGGTAGAGAGCACAAAGCGCCTCGGTGCCGAGGTCGAGCTGGTCAAGGGCACCTACGACGACGCGCATGACCGCGCCGTGGAGCTGCAGGAGCAGACCGGCATGACCTTCATTCATCCTTATGATGACGAGCTGGTCATCGCAGGGCAGGGAACGATTGGTCTCGAAATCCTCGACCAACTGCCCGATGTGGACGCGGTCATCGTGCCTATCGGCGGCGGCGGTCTGATCTCCGGCGTGGCGTTCGCCATCAAGAGCCTGCGCCCCGAGGTAAAGATCTACGGCGTGCAGGCCACGGGTGCGCCCAGCATGGAGCACGCCTTCCACGACCACAAATATGAAACGCTGGACAGCGCCGTGACCTTTGCCGACGGCATTGCGGTCAAGACGCCCGGCGAGACGACGTTCGACATGGTCAGCCAGTACGTGGACGAGATCGTTACGGTCAGCGAGGACGAGATCGCCGCGGCCATTCTGGCGCTGATGGAGAACCAGAAGCTCGTCGCCGAGGGCGCAGGTGCCACGCCGGTGGCCGCCGCACTGTTCGGCAAGCTGCCGCTGGCGGGCAAGAAAACGGTCTGCCTGATTTCCGGCGGCAACATCGACGTGAACATTCTGTCCCGCGTCATCACCCGCGGCCTTGTTATGAGCGGGCGCAAGACGAACCTGATGATCGCGCTGGAGGACAAGCCCGGCCAGCTGAGCCTGGTCAGCGACATTGTCTCCGCCTGCGGTGCGAACGTCGTCAGCGTCCACCATGACCGCAGCGATGCGAACATGGCCATCACAAGCTGCTTCCTGAAGCTCGGCCTCGAAACGCGAGATGCCGCGCAGATTGAGACCATTAAGCAAAAGCTGACGGAGGCAGGGTTTAAGCTGGTGACGGAGCGCGCCTGATTCTTATGCTATGTAGTGGCGAACATTGTTCACCACTACAGGGTGGAGAAATTTTATACCTTGACGCCCGCCGCCAGCAGCTCCACAAACTGCTTGGCTACGCGCGGGCTGCGGCCACCGGCGCGCAGGGCAAAGGCGGCACCCTTGATAAAGAGCTGGTCGCTGGGCATCTGGACATTGTACTGCTTCGCCAGCTCCAGCAGGATGCGGTCATAGCGGTCCTTGTCAGGCTGCTGGAACGTCACCGTCAGGCCGAACCGGGCCGACAGGCTCATAAGCTCCTGCCGGGTGTCCATCGCGTGCAGGTCGTCGCCGCTGCGGTCCGCCATCGTCTCCTTGACGAGGTGGCGGCGGTTGCTTGTGGCGTAGACCGCCACATTATGGCTGCGCCCGCCGACGCCGCCCTCCAGGATCGCCTTCAGCGCCGCAAAGTTGTCATCGTTGGAGGCAAAGCTCAAGTCATCAATAAAAAGGATGAATTTCAGCGGGTTCTTTGCCAGCTCGTCCATCAGGGCGGGGATCTGGTAGAGCTGGTTCTTCTTCACCTCGATCAGGCGCAGGCCGTCGGGCGCAAACTCGTTGGCAATTGCCTTGACCGTGCTGGACTTGCCCGTGCCCGCATCGCCGTAGAGCAGCACGTTATTGGCCGGGCGGCCCTCCAGCAGGGCGCGGGTGTTGGCAATGACCTTCTCGCGCTCCTGCTCGTAGCCGGGCAGCTCGCTCAGACGCTGCGGATCGGGGTAGCGCACCGGCACCAGATGCCCGTCCTCCAGCGCAAAGACATGGTGGCGGGCAAACATGCCGTAGCCCTTCTGGCCCATGGCCGCACGGCGCGCCTCATAGGCCGCGTGGTAGTCGGCGTCGGGCGTTGTCTCCCACCGCGGCAGGAACACTGCCGCGCCGGGGAACACCTCGTCCAGCGGCGCACGGCCAAGCGTCTGCAAAAAGTCCAGCTCGCTGTTCAGCGCAGTCTCCAGCACGGGGCCGGCATCCTGCCCGGCTGCCACACGCAGGCAGAGGTTTTCCTCCTCGAGCACGGCATCCAGCAGGGCCTCGGTCCAGTTGGTGCCGCGGGCAAACAGCGCCGCCTCAAACGCGGCGACAGCGCCCGTCAGGGCGTCCTCATCCGCCGCCAGCGCCGCGTGCAGAGAGCGCAACGGCTCCGCCGCCAGCAGGCCGCGGAACACCACAAGCCCATCCAGATGGGCCAGCCATTCATTACGAAGCATATTCATATTCCTTTCCCAAGAGATACACTCTTTACCACCAGTATAAACGCCGTGGCAAAAAGTTGCAAGATTTGTTGCGGAATTTTCAAACAAGTCTTGACAAATCTGCAAAAGTACGGTATAGTTTATCACACATTCAGACAATGCGTGGATGGGAAGTTAGTAACGGTCCCGCACCCTGCAGAGAGCTGCCGGTTGGTGCAAGGCAGCAGGGCAGCAGGCCGCGAACTGATCCCGGAGCAGACCACCCGAAATCACAGTAGGGCGGTACGGGCGCACCCGTTACAGTGCCGGGCCTTGTTGGAGGCCCATGAGGTGGGGGCACTGCCCCAATAAGAGTGGTACCGCAGAGCTATATACAGGCTTTGTCTCTTGGAATACAAGGGGCAAAGCCTGTTTTGTTTTATCCTTTGCCCCTCTTACGGGAGGCCGCCCTACAGACCCCCGGCAGGCCGTGCTAAAACCAGGAAGGAGCAGAAACATGAAATTGACCGGTTCACAGATCTTCGTCGAAGTGCTGGTCGAGCAGGGCGTTGACACCCTGTTCGGCTATCCCGGCGGCGCAGTGCTGAATCTGTACGATGAACTTTATAAAAACTCGGACCGCATCCGCCATGTACTGACCGCCCATGAGCAGGGCGCGTCCCACGCGGCGGACGGCTACGCCCGCGCCACGGGCCGCACCGGCGTCGTGCTGGCCACCAGCGGCCCCGGTGCCACGAACCTCGTCACCGGCATTGCCACAGCCTACATGGACAGCGTGCCGATGGTCGCTTTCACCGGCAACGTTGCCACAACGCTGCTGGGCAAGGACTCCTTCCAGGAGGCCTACATTGAGGGCATCACGATGCCCATCACGAAGCACAACTACACGGTGCGCCGGGTCGAGGACCTGGCCGACACGATGCGCGCAGCCTTCCGCATTGCGCAGTCGGGCCGCAAGGGTCCCGTCCTCGTCGATATTCCCAAGGACATCACGGCTGCCTCCTGTGAGTTCACCCCCAAGGCTCCCGAGCTCATCCGCACCGTGACCCGGTATAATGAGGAGGACGTCAAAAAGGCCGCTCAGATGATCAACGAGTCGGAGCGCCCGATCGTCTACTTCGGCGGCGGCGTCCGCAGCGCGGCGGGCTGCCAGCCCCTGCGCGATTTGCTGGAAAAGACCGGCATGCCCGCCACCTACACCCTGATGGCCGCCGGTGTCCTCAGCTACGGTGAGCCGCACAACTTAGGGCTGCTGGGTATGCACGGCTGCTACACCGCCAACAAAGCCATTGACGAAGCCGATTTGGTCATTGCCGTGGGCACACGATTCAGTGACCGCGTGGCGCTGAACCCCGACAGCTTTGCCAAGCGCGCGAAAATCATCCAGATCGACATTGACCCCAGCGAGCTGGGCAAGAATGTGGACGTCGATTTAAGCCTGACCGGCGACGCCAGCTACATTTTGCAGGCCATTCTGCCCTACGTCGGAAAGACCGAGCACAAGCTCTGGATGGAGCAGATCCGCGGCTGGCAGAAGGACGACTACAAGCCTGTGGACAGCGACACCGAGCTGAAGCCGCACCAGATCATTGATGAGATCTGCAATCAGGCAGGCCCCGAGGCCGTTTACGTCACCGACGTCGGCCAGCACCAGATGTGGGCGGCGCAGTATCTGCACCACACGAAATCCCGCGGCTTCCTGACCAGCGGCGGTCTGGGCACAATGGGCTTCGGCTACGGCGCGGCCATCGGCGCACAGATGGCGCTGGGCCGTGACGCCCGCGTCGTCATGCTGACGGGCGACGGCTCGTTCCACATGAACCTGAACGAGGCCTGCACTGCCGTCAGCTACGACCTGCCCATCATCACGGTAATTTTCAACAATCAGGTGCTCGGTATGGTGCGCCAGTGGCAGACGACCTTCTACGAGAAGCGCTACTCCGACACAGACCCGCACCGCAAGACCGACTTTGTCAAGCTGGCCGAGGGCTTCGGGGCCAAAGGCTACCGCGCTGCGACGCCCGCCGAGTTCAAGGCGGCGTTCGCCGACGCGATGAAGCAGAAAGGCCCGAGTTGGATCGACTGCCGCATCGGCAAGGACGAAAAGGTCCTGCCGATGATCCCCGGCGGCGGCACCGTCAACGACATCATCATGGAATGAGGTGACACGCATGGAACAGAACAACAACACCCGGCGGGTCATCAGCCTGCTGGTTGACAACAGCAACGGCGTTCTGGCGCGCATTTCCAGCCTGTTCTGCCGCCGCGGCTTCAACATCGACAGCCTGACGGTATCCGCCACGAATGACCCCTCGGTCAGCCGCATCACGGTCACACTGCGCGGCACCGAACAGGCGCTGAACCAGCTGATTTTACAGACCGAGCGCCTTGAGGTCACCCGACAGATCTTTGAGCTGGACCCCGACAAAAGCCTGCAGCGCGAGCTGCTGCTTTTAAAGGTAGAGTGCGACAACCAGAACCGCGCCGAGCTGCGGGAGATTTCCAGCATTTACAAGGCAAAGATCATCGACCTGTCGCCCGACAGCATGATTTTTGAACTGACCGGCAAGCCGGATAAGATCGACGCCTTTTTGACCATGTTCAAGGGCTACAACATTCTGGAACTCTGCCGCACCGGCGTCACCGCGCTGGAGCGCGGCGGCAAGCACGAACACATGCAGAAGCTCACGCAGGAGGTCGGGGAGGCGCAGCTGCCCCTGCCGGGTACGCATTGCCATTGAGCTGCTCGTAAATTTTCAATGCCTGTAGGGGCGGATTCCATATCCGCCCGCCGCAAGCTGCACTGCACGGGCGCATATAGAATGCGCCCCTACGGATTTTTATTTTCGTTTCCCATTTAAAATTTAAAAATATAAACTTAAAGCAACAAAAAGGAGACACCACCATGGCTATCAACAAGTACTATGATTCCGACTGCAACCTCGGCGTGCTCGACGGCAAGACCGTTGCCGTTATCGGCTTCGGCTCCCAGGGCCACGCTCATTCCGAGAACCTGGCCGAGAGCGGCGTCAATGTCGTTGTCGGTCTGCGCAAGGGCTCTGCCCACTGGGAGAAGGCCTCCGAGTTCGCTGCCACCCATGAGAACTTCAAGGTCATGGAGGTCGAGGAGGCTGCCAAGGCCGGTGACGTTGTCATGATGCTGGTTCCCGACGAGCTGTGCGCCGACATCTACAACACGCAGATTGCCCCCTACATGACCGAGGGCAAGGCACTGGCCTTTGCCCACGGCTTCAACATCCACTTCAAGACCATCACCCCGCCGAAGAACGTTGACGTCATCATGATTGCTCCCAAAGGCCCCGGCCACATCGTCCGCCGCCTGTACACCGAGGGCGAGGGCTGCCCGTCCCTGATCTGCGTGGAGCAGGACTACACCGGCAAGGCCAAGGAGATTGCCCTGGCCTACGCCTCCGGCATCGGTGCCGGCCGCGCAGGCATCCTCGAGACGACCTTCAAGGAGGAGACCGAGACCGACCTGTTCGGTGAGCAGGCAGTGCTCTGCGGCGGCGTCTGCGAGCTGATCCAGGCTGGCTTCGACACGCTGGTCGAGGCCGGCTACGCCCCCGAGATGGCCTACTTTGAGACCTGCCACGAGATGAAGCTGATCGTTGACCTGATCAACGAGGGCGGCTTCTCCAAGATGCGTTACTCCATCTCCAACACCGCTGAGTACGGCGACTACCGCACCGGCAAGCGCCTGATCACCGCCGAGACCCGCAAGGAAATGAAGAAGGTTCTGACCGAGATCCAGGACGGCACCTTCGCTTCCGAGTTCCTGACCGAGATGAGCCCCAACGGTGGCCGCAAGGTGCACTTCCTGGCAAAGCGCCGCATGGAAGCAGAGCTGCCCATCGAGAAGGTCGGCGCAGAGCTGCGCAGCATGATGAGCTGGCTGAAGAAGTAAGGGGAAAACCCTCTCAGGCCGCCTTTCGGCGGCCAGCTCCCCCGAAAGGGGGAGCTTTTGTTGAAAGTGAGAACCTTATAGATCCTCCGCAAAAACCTCTCCCCTTCGGGAGAGGTGGCACGGCGCAGCCGTGACGGAGAGGGTTTTTGTCAGAAAAGAGGATTTGAAATGAGAAGCGACAATGTGACCAAGGGTTCGGAGCGCGCCCCGAACCGAAGCCTGTTCTACGCACTGGGTTACACCAAGGAAGAGCTGGAGCGCCCGCTGATCGGCGTGGTGAGCGCCTACAGCGAGATCGTGCCCGGCCATATGAATCTGGACAAGATCGCCGATGCCGTCAAGGCCGGCGTTGAGATGGCAGGCGGCACGCCCATCCTGATCCCCGCCATTGGCGTGTGCGACGGCATCGCCATGGGCCATGTGGGCATGAAGTACAGCCTTGCATCCCGTGAGCTGATCTGCGACAGCGTGGAGACCATGCTCATGGCCCACCAGCTGGACGGTCTGGTGCTGGTGCCCAACTGCGATAAGATCGTGCCCGGCATGGTGATGGCAGCGGTGCGCATGGATGTGCCCGCTGTGGTCTGCTCCGGCGGCCCCATGCTGGCCGGTACCTACGGCGGCGAAGAGGTCAGCCTTTCCAAGATGTTCGAGGCTGTGGGTGCCTACAAGGCCGGTATGATCACCGAGGATCAGCTGGAAGACTGCACCTGCAACTGCTGCCCCAGCTGCGGCAGCTGCTCCGGCATGTACACCGCCAACAGCATGAACTGCCTGTGCGAGGCCATCGGCATCGCACTGCCCGGCAACGGCACCATTCCTGCCGTCTACTCCAAGCGTCTGCAGCTGGCAAAGCACGCCGGTATGGCCATTATGGATATGGTCAAGAAGGGCATCACCGCACGCCAGATCATCAACGAGCGCTCCATCCGCAACGCTCTGACCTGCGATATGGCGCTGGGCTGCTCCACCAACACCGTGCTGCACCTGCTGGCCATCGCTTATGAGGCCGGTGTGCCCATCGACCTGAAGCTGTTCAATGAGATCAGCGCCAAGACCCCGAACCTGTGCCATCTGGCACCGGCCGGCCCCACCCACATGCCGGACCTGTACGCCGCAGGCGGCATCCCCGCCGTGCAGGCAGAGCTGGCCAAGAAGGGCCTGCTGGATCTGGATGTGCCCACCGTTACCGGCAAGACGCTGGGCGAGAACATCAAGGGCGCACACATCCTGAACGACAAGGCCATCCGTCCCATCGACAACCCCTACTCCCAGACCGGCGGTCTGCAGATCCTGTGGGGCAACATTGCACCGGACGGCTGCGTGGTCAAACGCAGCGCCGTGGCCCCTGAGATGCAGCAGCATTCCGGCCCGGCCCGCGTGTTCAACAGCGAGGACGAGGCCATTGCCGCCATCTATGCGGGCAAGATCGTCCCGGGCGATGTGGTGGTCATCCGCTACGAAGGCCCCAAGGGCGGCCCCGGTATGCGTGAGATGCTGAACCCCACCTCCGCTCTGGCCGGCATGAAGCTGGACAAGACCGTGGCCCTCATCACCGACGGCCGCTTCTCCGGCGCAAGCCGCGGTGCAGCCATCGGCCATGTCAGCCCGGAGGCTGCTTCCGGCGGCCCCATCGGCCTGATCGAGGAGGGAGATACCATCAACATTGATATCCCCAATGCCTCCATCACGCTGGAGGTCAGCGACGAAGTTCTGGCCCAGCGCAAGGCCAAGTATGTTGCACCCGAACCCAACATCAAAACCGGCTGGCTGAGCCGCTACGCACGCATGGTCACCAGTGCAAATCTGGGCGCTGTGCTGAAGTGATTTGATGATCTAAGCAAAAACAGAGGGACGACCCCGCGTCGTTCCTCTGTTTTTTGTTTCCTGAAGGCTATCTGTAAAAAAATCGGCAAAGCCCGCAGGCTTTGCCGATCTGTAATCCGAATTATTCTCCGTGGCCGAACAGCACCGCACGGAAGGTTGCAAAGATGATCTTCCAGTCCACCAGGAAGCTGCGTTCCTTGACATACTTCACATCCAGTGCCATCCACTCCTCAAAGCTCTTGGAACCCGGCTGCATGGATTTCTCCCTGGCCACCTGCTCAATATAAGAAGTGGGCAGACAGCGCATCAGCGCATAGATGATGAACATGACAAAGAAGAGGATGACGATTGATAGCAGAATTCGTTTGATGATATATTTTCGCACAAATGCTCCCTCCATTCATTTTTTCCAGCACACCGGCGGAATCAGACCCGGGTGCCAGGATTCAACTGCATATCAAGGCGCCGTTTTCCCGCGGAAAGCGGTCCCTTGATATGCAATTGGACAAAAAGCAGGGCG
>OLXW01001394.1_pt1 | contig 12337 bp, 10 predicted proteins | sample 1673551 | NCBI WGS metagenome assembly OLXW01 (sample SAMEA103958114, study PRJEB25191) | human gut metagenome | reverse complement strand
CAGAACAGGGAAAACAGAACAACTGGTCCGAATGCGGCACCGAATCCAGCCCAGGCGAAAGAAACGATGGCAAATACGGAACTGTCCGGATTTCTGGCAATGAATGCGGCAACGACAGAAATTACAAGGAGTGTAATTCTTGCGGCTGCCATGCTTCCGTTTTTGTTGGAAGAATCTTTGCGGAAAGCACCGAGAATGTCGGAAGAAACCGCAGAAGATGCAGCTAGCAGCTGCGAGTCCGAAGTGGACATGGTGGAAGCTAAAATGCCGGCGAGAATCACACCCGCAAGCAGGGCAAATATCACACCGTGCTGGGAGAGCAGGGCGGAAATTTTTACGATAATGGTTTCGGAATTCGATCCGGTCAGCATCTCCAGTGCGCCGACTTTGCTCATGGTATAACCGATCACACCGATAAAGACGGCAACGAACAGGGAGATTACGACCCAGATGGTTGCAACGCGGCGGGACAGTTTCAGTTTTTTCTCATCCTCGATTGCCATAAAACGGAGCAGGATATGCGGCATACCGAAATATCCAAGTCCCCATGCGGCAGTGGAAACAATGGTCAGGGCACTGTAAGGAGCGGCCTTTCCGGTGTTTACATCATAGGAAAGTGTCATGGAAAGATATCCCGGAAGCTCGGAGGCGTTGTGGATAACGGCACCGATACCGCCAGCAGTTTCTACACCAAAGATCAGAACTACAATCAGAGCAACCGACATGATGATACTCTGGATAAAGTCCGTTGTGGAAGCAGCAAGAAATCCGCCAAGTGTTGTGTATGCCACAATTACGATAGCACTGATAATCATGGCGGTCAGATAATTTACCCCGAATAAGCTGGAAAAAAGTTTTCCGCATGCGGCAAATCCAGAGGCAGTATAAGGAATAAAAAAGATAACAATAAAAATAGCAGCAATGACCTGCAGCATCTTTTTTTCATCGCGATAGCGGTTGCTGAAGAACGATGGGATGGTAATGGAATTGTTGCAGGTGTGCGTATAGCGGCGGATACGTTTGGCAACGATCAGCCAGTTAATGTATGTACCAACAGCCAGTCCGATTGCGGTCCATCCGGCAGCTGAAATTCCGGTGAGGTAAGCAACGCCCGGAAGTCCCATCAGAAGCCAGCTGCTCATGTCGGAAGCTTCGGCACTCATCGCGGTTACGAAAGGACCGAGTTTTCTGCCACCCAGATAGAAATCGTCAGTACTGTTGTTTTTCTTGGAACATCGGAAACCAATATAGATCATACCAATAAGGTATACGATAATGGCAATCATGATGCATATTTGTGCAGATGTCATAAATAAATCCTCCTCTTTTGTACGCTTTCACACGCTAATTGTTCATAGTATAGCACAGATGATAATTATACCGCAACCGGGAAATCCTGTTTGACACTATGGGCAATAAGATGATAAACTGTCTTTGTCTATACATGAGAAAAGCAATTCCGTTTGGCCTTCAACATGTGCTTGCCATGTTTGTAGCAAATCTGGCACCCGTACTGATCGTCTGCAGTGCAGCTCTGGTTCGGGGCATGGTATCATCTGCTGGTAGGTGCTCTGACACTTATCGTGTGTCTGGTGGCAAGATATGTGTTAAAGGGCGTTTATAAGAATCTGAATATTCTGGTAGGACTTATTTTCGGATATATTCTTTCTATTATATTTACGGTTGCAGGGATAGCACCTATGGTGGATTTCTCCGGAATTCAGGAGACCATTGACCAGGTAGGATTTTTCAGCATTCCAAAACTTGTGTTTTTTACCAGTCACAAGCCGGTATTTAATCTTGGAGCCTTTTTAACCATTGCGATTGTTTTTCTGGTTTCTGCAGCAGAGACAACCGGCGCGACAACTGCTGTGTGTACCGGAGCACTTGGACGTGACCTTAAAATGGAGGAACTTCAGGGCTCACTTGCCGTGGATGGATTTTCCAGTGCAATTTCCGGATGTTTTGGATGCCTGCCACTGACATCGTTCAGCCAGAATGTCGGACTGGTTACGCAGGAGTGTTTGTTGTTTCCCTTCTGTTGAGCCTTCTTTTGCCGAAGAAGAAACAGGCAAATTAAATACACGTTGTTAAGGTAACGTTAAGGTGCAGCGATTTTTAAGATAAGGATTTGGTGTTATGATGATATCATCAAAAAGGAAATGGAGGAATTTGATATGTGGAGTCGCGCACAATTAAAGGGAAGGGCGAAAGCAACATTTAAACGAAATTATTGGAAATGTATTCTGATCAGCCTGTTGCTGACACTGATTGCAGGGGGAAGCGGAGCTGCTTCGGGCAACCTCAGCAGTGCAACCGGTTCCTTACATGGATCGGAGAATCAGGCAGGCAGTTCCTATGATTATGACAGCGGTTATGACAGTGATGATGGTTCACTGCGTGATTTTGAGGCTGGGCTTGAAGAAGGCTTTAAGGACGGACTGAAAGCAGGAAACAGGGGAATGATGGGCGGTATGGTCGCAGCAGCGATCGCCATCGGCATACTCATAGTTGTTTTTCTGGTGATTTTTGTCCTTATACTTCTGGTTGATGTATTTATCATAAATCCGTTGGAGGTTGGATGCAGGAGATTCTTTATCCGCAACTTAAACGAGCCGGCACAGATTGGGAACATTGGATATGGATTTGACAATAATTACAGGAATGTTGCAAAGACAATGTTTTTCCGTGATCTGTTTACGGTTTTATGGTCATTGCTTTTTGTCATTCCGGGTATTGTAAAAGCATATGAATATATGATGATTCCGTACCTTCTGGCAGATAACCCGCAGATGACCAAAGAGCAGGCATTTGCGGAAAGCAAGCGTATGATGCAGGGACAGAAATGGAAAGCATTTGTTTTGGATCTGTCCTTTATCGGATGGTACATTTTATCCGGACTGACACTTGGAATTCTTGCAATCTTTTATGTGTCACCATATGTGAATGCAACACATGCCGCACTGTATGAGGCACTGTGCTATGCAAACCCGGCTGGTTCAAACGGATTTACACAGCAGGAGGATCCGGTGAATTCACCTTTCCGGCAGGAGAATGTATGAATTATACGATTTTAATTGCAGATGATGAGCCGGAGATACGGACGCTTCTCCGGCTGTATCTGGAAAATGAAAATTATCAGATTATTGAGGCAGAAAACGGGAAGCAGGCACTGGAACTGCTGAAGAAAGAACATGTGGATCTGTGTCTGCTGGATATTATGATGCCGGAGATGGACGGATACCATGTGTTGCAGGAATTACGTAAAACAAGCAATATTCCCGTTATGATACTTTCGGCAAAGGATGCGGATTCCGAGAAGATTCTGGGGTTAAATCTCGGGGCAGATGATTATCTGGCAAAACCGTTCAATCCTTTGGAGGCAGTAGCACGTGTCAATTCAAATATCCGTCGGTTTTATGCGCTGGGGACAGCGGAACTGTCATCCAATATACTGACTGTCCGGGATCTGGAACTGGATCCGGAAGGCTGCGTACTCAAAAAAAATGGAGAACCGATTGAACTGACTTCGGTAGAGTACCGGATCATGGAGTTATTTATGAAGCATCCGGGAAAAGTGTTTACAAAACAACAGATCTATGAACAGGGATGGGGTGACACTTATGTGGTTGCAGACAATAATATTATGGTCTGCATCAGCAAGCTGAGGGCAAAACTTGATGAAGACCCGGCAGCTTATATTCGAACCATCCGCGGATTGGGCTATCGGCTGGAGAAATAGCAATGCGTGATTTACAGGCATTTTTGATCAAACGGTTTATTTATATCCTTGTACTGGTGACAGTTGCACAGTCGCTGATCAGTTTTTTGATCAGCCAGGCGGTTATGCCTGTGGTGATGAAAGTTTTTTTCCCGGATTACCAGAGGCAGTCATCCGTTGGAAAGACGGATCTGTTTATTTTTATCATATGTGTTCTGTTATTGCTGATAGTAAATGCCGTCCGGATGCTTTTGCCATCACCGCTGCAGGGAATGATGCAGTGGACAGGGGAACGATTACAGGACTGGCTGGGCAATGCACTTCCGGCGACAAGGAGTTCCGTCGTCGTACAGGAGATGGAAGGATGGAAAGCCATCCTGCTGTTTGTGGTTCTTCTGCTGTTAATGGTGTGTATGCTGCTTCCTTATATTTTGGGTGCGATAACGTTCGCGCGGATTGTGATGGCGGAATTTCATCAGATCCAGGAGGAGCGCGAACAGCAGCAGAGAGAGTTTGACCGCAAGCGGAATCTGATGCTTTCCGATATCGCACATGATCTTCGGACACCGGTCACGACCGTATCCGGTTACGCAAAAGCATTGGCGGATCATATGGTACAGGAACCGGAAAAACAGCAGGAATATCTGAATGCCATCCAGAATAAATCGGTTCGGATCGGAAATCTGATCAATTTGTTGTTTGAATATGTAAAACTGGATAGTGAAGGGTTTGCATTAAATGGAAAAACACTTGATTTGTGTGAACTTCTCAGAGAAAATGCGGCAATGCTGTATGCAGAGATGGAAGAAAACGGAATGACACTGACAGCAGATATTCCGGAGGAAACGATACCGGTCTGGGCGGATGAACTTCAGTTATCCCGTGTAGTGACAAACCTTCTGACAAATGCCATGCAGCACAATCCAAAGGGAACAAGAATCGGACTGTTTGCTTATAGGGAGCTGGAGCGGATTTATGTATTGGTGGCAGACAGCGGAATTCTAATTCCAGAGGAACAGGCGCAGCATTTGTTTGATCCTTTTACGCGTGGGGACAAAGCGCGGGTAAGCGATGGGAGAAACGGACTTGGACTTTCCATCGTGTCAAAAATCGTGCAGATGCACGGATGGGACTTAAAACTGGTGCAACAGCCACAGATTCAGCATTATGCAAAAGCAGCCGGATTTGCAAAAGCATTTGTGATTCGGATGGAAAATGCCGGTATGTATTCTGTGCATCCGCTAAAATAAAAAAGTGGAAGAAAAGAGGGAGAGTCTATGATAATTATAAGAGCGATGGATCCGTATGAATTGCTTTGGATGGTACTTTTGATTGTGTTTGTTCTGGGAGAACTTGCAACAATCGGACTAACGTGCATATGGTTTGCCGCAGGTGCACTTGCGGCACTGGTTATGGCAATGGCAGGGGTAAATCCGGTGGTGCAGTTTCTGGTATTTTTAGTGGTATCCATTCTTTTGCTTGTTGCGACAAGACCGTGGGCGCGTAAATATGTAAATGCTAAAATGCAAAGAACAAACGCGGATAGCCTGATTGGGGAAAATATACGGATTTCCGAGCGCGTCAGTAATATGGATCAGACCGGGATGGCAGTTGTTCATGGACAGGAGTGGACGGTGCGTACCCGTAATGATAATGAGATCATTGAACCGGGAGAAGAAGCAAAAATTCTGGCAATCAGTGGTGTCAAACTTATAGTAGAAAAGGTATAGGTAAAGGAGGAAAAAGTTATGCCTGTTGTAATTCTCATTGTAGTGATCATTGCATTGGTCATTATTGTGAACTGTGTGAAAATTGTTCCACAGGCGCATGCGGTAGTTGTGGAGAGACTTGGAGGGTATCTTACCACATGGTCAGTAGGGCTGCATTTTAAGGTGCCGTTTATTGACCGTATTGCAAAAAGGGTTTTGTTGAAGGAACAGGTGGTTGATTTCCCACCACAGCCGGTAATCACAAAAGATAACGTAACAATGCAGATTGATACGGTTGTATATTTTCAGATCACGGATCCAAAGCTGTATGCATACGGTGTGGAAAATCCAATCATGGCAATTGAAAATCTGACTGCTACGACGCTTCGTAATATCATTGGTGATCTGGAACTGGATGAGACACTGACATCGCGTGAGACCATCAACACCAAGATGCGTGCAACGCTGGATGTGGCAACAGATCCGTGGGGTATCAAAGTAAATCGTGTGGAGTTAAAGAACATTATTCCGCCAAAGGCAATTCAGGATGCCATGGAGAAACAGATGAAGGCAGAGCGCGAGCGGCGTGAAGCCATTCTGCGTGCAGAAGGTGAGAAAAAATCTACAATTCTGGTTGCAGAAGGAAATAAGGAGTCTGCAATTCTCGATGCAGAGGCTGAAAAACAGGCTGCAATCCTGCGTGCCGAGGCACAGAAGGAAGCAACCATCAAGGAAGCCGAAGGTCAGGCAGAGGCTACATTAAAGATCCAGCAGGCCAATGCAGATGGTCTCCGTATGCTCAAAGAAGCTGCTCCGGATAATGCGGTACTTCAGATTAAGAGTCTGGAGGCATTTGCCAAGGCAGCAGACGGTCAGGCAACCAAGATTATTATCCCATCGGATATTCAGGGGATTGCAGGACTGAGCAAATCCATTGTGGAAATTGCAAAAGAAAACGGATAACACAGATACATCTGTGATGCATTGGACGAAACTGCTCCATGAAAATGGGGCAGTTTTTGTTATCTCAGTAAGGTCTTTATTTTGCACAGGGAAAATGTTATACTATAGATTATTGATGCGGGAGCATATTCCACAGATGAGCGATGGATGTGGAAAGAACAGGAGCGTAAATGAAATCAAAGGTTCGATTTAGGGGAAAGCTGAGATCGTATCTCTGCTGGCCATTGTGGCTGACGATCCCGATGACAATCGCAGATGTGGGGCTTTATTTTTACGATGTGACGGCAGGCTTTTTGCTGACGGTATTTATTGCTGTCTATTTTGTACTGGAACTGGGACTGTATTATAATACCAGACCGCGGCTTGCAAATGAGATTATCAATTTTGCCACACAGTATGCAACGGTACAGAAAAAACTTTTGAATGAGTTTGAAATTCCATATGCGCTGCTGGACTATACAGGAAAAATTCTTTGGGTGAATGAACGCTTTTCCGAGCTGACGGGAGTGGGGAGAAACTATCATAAATCAATTACAACCCTTTTTTCCAATATTACCCGTGAGTTTCTTCAGAAACATGAGGATGCACAGAATATTACGATTGAAAAAAAGGAGCGCATTTTCCGGATTTCCCTGAATCGTATTTATTTTGATGATATCATGGAGGAGAGCAAGGAAATTGACGTGAAGGATTCCGATGAATTCCTGACGGCACTGTATCTGTTTGATGAGACCGAACTGCAGCATTGCAAGCAGGAAAATCTGGATCAGAAGCAGGTATCGGCACTTGTTTATATTGATAACTATGACGAAGCGCTTGACAGTATCGAGGATGTGAAGCGTTCGCTTCTGATTGCGCTTGTCGATCGAAAAGTGAACCAGTATTTTTCAAAGATGGATGCGCTTGTCCGCAAAATTGAAAAAGACAAGTATTTTGTGGTATTTAAGTATAAATATTTACAGAAGCTTATGGATGACCGGTTCAGTGTACTTGAAGATGTCAAGACGGTCAAAGTGGGCAATGAGATGGCGGTCACGCTGAGTATCGGTGTCGGGATCAAGGGGACTTCTTATAACGAAAACTATGAGCAGGCACGTGCAGCGATTGATCTGGCACTCGGACGGGGCGGCGATCAGGTCGTTGTCAAAAATGGTGAGGACATTGCATATTTTGGAGGCAAGGCAAAACAGGTGGAGCGCAACACCCGCGTGAAAGCGAGAGTTAAGGCACATGCGCTGCATGAAATTATTGAGAGCCGTGAGAACGTGATTATCATGGGGCACAGCCTGACAGATGTCGATTCCCTTGGTGCGGGAATTGGTATTTTCTGCGCAGCCCGTGTGCTCGGGAAAAAGGCACAGATCGTGATCAATGAGCCAACAACTTCGATTCGGCCGCTTATGGAATGTTTCGCTCCGGAAAAAGGCTATCCGGAAGACATGTTTATCAACAGTGAGATTGCAATTGAAGAAGTGAGCCGTAATTCCCTGGTTATGGTGGTAGACACCAACCGGCCAAGTTATACGGAGTGCCCGGAACTGCTCACGCGTACAGATACGATCGTTGTGTTTGATCATCACCGCCAGGGCAGCGAAGTGATTGAAAATCCGCTTCTGTCCTATATTGAGCCGTATGCGTCTTCTGCCTGTGAGATGGTAGCAGAAGTTTTACAGTACTTCCAGGAGGGATTCAAGCTCTCTCCGGCAGAGGCTGACTGTATTTATGCAGGTATTTTGATTGATACCAATAACTTTATGACAAAAACAGGTGTCCGTACATTTGAGGCGGCAGCATACCTCAGACGTTCCGGGGCAGAAGTGACCCGTGTGCGTAAAATGCTGCGAAATGATATGGCATGCTATAAAGCCCGTGCGGAGGCAGTGCGTCATGCGGAAGTATACCGCGGTGCATTTGCAATTTCTGTCTGTCCGAGTGAGGATGTGGAAAGTCCGACGATTGTCGGCGCGCAGGCAGCAAATGAGCTGCTCAATATTATAGGAATCAAGGCATCTTTTGTGCTGACAGAATACGCAGGGAAAATATACGTCAGCTCCCGTTCCATAGATGAGATCAATGTACAGTTAATCATGGAACGAATGGGTGGCGGCGGTCATTTGAATGTGGCTGGTGCACAGTTGACGGGATGTACGATTTCCGAGGCAAAACATGCCATTATGCGGACCATTGATGAAATGCTTGAAGAAGGAGATATACAGGAATGAAAGTAATTTTATTACAGGATGTGAAAGCTCTTGGGAAAAAGGGCGAAATCGTAAATGTGAGTGACGGTTATGCACGCAATGCAATTCTGCCGAAGAAACTTGGAGTAGAGGCAACGACAAAGAATCTGAATGACCTCAAATTGCAGAATCAGCATGCAGACAAAGTGGCAGCTGAAAATTTAGAGCACGCAAAGGAACTGGCGGAAGAGATCGGAACAAAGAAAGTTGTTGTAAAGATCAAATCCGGTGAGGGCGGACGTATTTTCGGTTCTGTTTCCACCAAGGAAATTGCACAGGCTGCAAAAGAGCAGGCAGGGCTGGATCTGGATAAAAAGAAGATGCAGCTGGGCGAATCCATCAAGGCTCTTGGAACTTATGAGATTCCGGTGAAGCTTCATCCAAAGGTAACCGCAACACTGCGTGTTCAGGTTGTTGAGGAATAGGAGGAAGTTCGCTTGGAAGAAACGCTGATCAAGCGGGTGATGCCGAACAGTCTGGAAGCCGAGCAGTCGGTCATTGGTTCCATGATCATGGATCAGGATGCCATTGTCACAGCCATGGAGATCCTTCTGCAGGAAGATTTTTATCACAAGCAGTATGGAATTCTCTTTGATGCGATGATCGAATTGTACAGCAGCGGACAGCCGGTGGATCTGGTTACACTGCAGAATAAACTCAAGGAAAAGGATGTACCACAGGAAGTCTCCAGTCTGGAATTCGTTGGAGAATTGGTGCGTGCGGTTCCGACATCCGCGAATGTCAAATATTATTGTAATATTGTAAAAGAAAATTCCATGAAGCGGAAACTCATCCGGGTCACGGAAGAGATAGAGAATGAGTGCTATGCGGGCAAAGAATCGCTCGAAAGTGTTCTGGATAAGACCGAACATGATATTTTTGCATTGTTGTCATGCCGTACCGGTGGAGACTATGTACCGATTCGTCAGGTTGTCATGAACGCACTGGAAAAGATTGAAAAAGCGTCACAGCAGGATGGAAATGTTACGGGAATACCGACAGGGTTTATTGATTTGGATTACCGGACAGCAGGATTACAGCCATCGGATCTGGTATTGATTGCAGCCCGTCCGTCTATGGGAAAGACAGCGTTTGTTTTAAACATTGCACAGTATGTGGCATTTCATGAAAACATGTGCACGGCGATATTTTCATTGGAAATGTCGAAGGAGCAGCTGGTAAACCGACTGTTCTCCCTGGAATCCCGTGTAGATGCACAGGCACTTCGTACCGGTAATCTGTCGGATGCTGACTGGGCGAAACTCGTCGAAGGAGCCGGAATCATAGGGGATTCCGAACTGATCATTGATGATACGCCAGGAATCAGTATTTCCGAGATGCGCAGTAAATGCCGTAAATATAAGCTGGAGCATGATCTGAAACTTATCATCATTGACTATCTGCAGTTGATGTCTGGGTCCGGCAGGAGTACAGACAGCCGGCAGCAGGAGATTTCAGACATCTCCCGTTCCCTGAAAGCACTTGCCCGTGAACTGAATGTGCCGGTGCTTGCCTTGTCCCAGCTTTCCCGTGCAGTCGAGCAGAGACCGGATCATCGTCCGATGCTCTCCGATCTGCGAGAATCCGGAGCGATCGAGCAGGATGCCGATGTCGTGATGTTTATTTATCGTGATGATTATTATAACAAGGATACTGAACTGAAAGGAATTTCAGAAATCATTATCGCCAAACAGCGTAATGGTCCGATCGGTACGGTGAACCTCGCATGGCTGCCGGAATACACGAAGTTTGCAAATCTGGAACGATAAAATTTTTCTTATGATCATGCATCAAATTAAATACATTTGCCGAAATGCTTGCGCTTTGGACGGGTTTGTACTAGAATACCATTAAGCCAATAAGGCAATAATGATCATTATTCATAAGGAGGATTTTATTATGGCATACGTTATTTCTGATTCATGCGTTAGCTGTGGTACATGTGCAGGCGAGTGTCCTGTAGGAGCAATCTCTGCAGGTGCTTCTCAGTACGAGATCGATGCAAATAGTTGTGTTGATTGTGGTACATGTGCTGGTGTTTGCCCAACTGGAGCAATCGCTCAGGGCTAATCACATAATAAAACGAAACGAAGAGCTGTCTCTTAAACCACGGAGGCAGCTCTTTTTCGATTATAGAAAGAGAGGAATAACATGGCTACATTAGGAAATCCTAAGAATACTATTGCAGTATTGCAGAAATACCAGTTTAATTTTCAGAAAAAATTTGGACAGAATTTTTTGATTGATACAGGAATTTTAGAGGAAATTATAGAAGCTGCGCAGATCACAAAGGATGATTTTGTGCTGGAAATCGGTCCGGGAATCGGAACCATGACACAATATCTCTGTGAGGCGGCACGCGCGGTAGTGGCAGTGGAAATAGATACCAATCTGATTCCGATTCTAAAAGATACGCTTGCGGAATATAATAATGTGGATGTATTGAATGAAGATATTTTAAAAGTAAATATTTCAAAACTTGCGGAAGAAAAAAATAACGGGAAACCGATCAAGGTCGTTGCAAATCTTCCGTATTACATTACGACTCCGATCATCATGGGATTGTTTGAAAGCCATGTGCCGATCGACAGTATCACGATCATGGTACAGAAAGAAGTAGCGGATCGTATGCAGGAAGGACCGGGAAGCAAGGAATATGGCGCACTTTCCCTGGCGGTGCAATATTACGCAAAACCGGAAATCGTAGTCAATGTTCCGCCAAGCTGTTTTATGCCGCAGCCGAAAGTCGGCAGTGCCGTGATCCGTCTGACACGTCATAGTGAGCCGCCGGTTACCGTAAAAAGTGAAAAACTGCTGTTTCAGGTGATCCGGGCATCGTTCAATCAGCGCAGGAAAACACTGGCAAACGGGCTTGCCAATTATGGTGCATTCGGTCTTCCGAAAGAAGAACTGCAGGCATGTATTGAGAAACTTGGCGTACCGGTTAATATTCGTGGAGAGGCACTTTCTTTAGAGCAGTTTGCACAGCTCTCCAATATTATTTATGATCACAGGAGTGCTGTATAAAAACAGCGTGGGCAGTCCATACTATCATCAAAGACCATAAAACGAAATGATGATGGAGGTAAGCCAAATGAGAAAACAACAGTATATAGCCACTGTCGCATGTCTGGTAGCGGGAGTGATTGGATTTGTCAGTGTATATGCCACGGATAAAGGAAAAGAACGCAGGGAAGCAGAACAGGAAATTGCGGCACAGACCCAGCAGGAGGCACCGGCTTCCTATGAGGTGAAACCGGAAACAAGTGTGGAAGATGCGACAAAAAAAGCAGAAGAACAGGCGTTAAAGCTTGCAGAACAGGAAAAGATGGAGCAGGAAGAAACGCAGCAGGAGCAGGGAAAGAAACAGGACGAAGAAAAAACAGCAGAGACAGCAGCCGCGGTAACACTGCATTTTGATAAGAGTTCTGCGGTCTGGCCAATTGAGGGAGATGTCCTGTTGGATTACAGCATGGATTCCACCATTTATTTTCCAACGTTAGAGCAGTATCGCTGCAATCCTGCCATGGTAATCGGTGGCAAGGTCAATGACAAAGTGTTTGCAATGGCAAAGGGAAAAATAACGGATATTCAAGAGAATGAAGAAACAGGATGTACAGTGATACAGGATCTCGGTGACGGATATGCTGTTTGTGCGGTATTTTTAAATCTTTGCAATGTAAAATTAGGGAATGCTGTTTTTA
>OLXW01001393.1_pt1 | contig 12353 bp, 23 predicted proteins | sample 1673551 | NCBI WGS metagenome assembly OLXW01 (sample SAMEA103958114, study PRJEB25191) | human gut metagenome | reverse complement strand
CTGGAAGTTTACAGGGAAAGGAGAGGGTGTGGTTCCGCAGGGGAAAGAAAAGTTCCCGTTCCAAAGAATCATCCGACTGAAACGAAATAAATTCGAGAGGAAACAGGAGGGTGTAGTAGTCGACATCCCCGGCTGCCGATCCCATCAGATGAAGCTGCCCCGGAGCAACAAAATAGACCGAACCGTCCTCAGCAGTATATTCTTTCCCGTCAATCAGGAGGTTTAAAGGTCCTTTTTTCGTGTAAATAACTTCAAGCTCATCGTGCCAGTGTACGGGAATCTGAAAAGCATGGAAAATATTGTGCATGTGATATTGTGTATAGGGGTAATTGTCTGTGCCGTGCGGACGGTTTTCCTTGAGTTCCGGATACATGAAGTCCCTCCTTCTGTCGGTTTCCTAAATTATAATGGAAAAGTAGAAATAATGCAATTATAAGACGATAAAATGCAAGCATTTTTTGAAAAAAGGGCATAAAATGAATACGAAAGAAAGGAGATACCATAAATGGAACAGAGGAGAAAAAATTTAACGCAGCTTTTTATTCCCATTTGTCTGGAAACACTTTTGTATATGCTTTCGGGGATGGTCGATACCCTGATGCTTTCGTCTGTAAATGATCAGGCGGTTGGGGCGGTGGGAACTGCAAATACATATATCGGAATTTTTATCATCATGTTTTCTGTGATCTCTTCGGGAATGGTAGCCGTTATGACACAAAATATCGGGGCGGGCAGGCCGGGGGTGGCATATCAGGCCAGACAGCTTGGACTGGCATTTAATGCAGTGCTTGGCATAATAATGTCTCTGTTCTTATCACTCGGTGCAGGGACCATTCTCTCTGGGGTCGGTGTGGCAGATGCACTGATGCAGCCGGCGAAAACCTATCTGCAGATTGTGGGCGGATTTTGTATTTTAAATGCACTGATTCCGATCTGTTCGAGTTATCTTCGAGCGTTTGGGTTTTCGAAGGAACCGTTGTATGCATCCATTACCGGAAATGTTATTAATTTTTGCCTGAATGCATTTTTCCTGTTTGTACTGCACAAAGGGGTAGCGGGTGTTGCTACCGCCACGGTGATCTCACGCATCATCAATCTGGTGATTGTTGTACTGCTTGGTGCAGTTTTAGTAAAAGCAAAACAGCATCCGGAGAGGGAGAGCAACCGGGAAGTGATGGGACAGATCATCCGTATCGGGCTTCCGTCCGCATGCGAGACGGCGATCTATAACGTTTCCATGACACTGGTGATCCGTTTTTTGAATCAGATGGATGCACAGGGACTTAATGTGACGGCGCGTTCCTACACAATGCAGATCACAAATTTTTCCTACTGTGTGGGTGCGGCGCTTGCACAGGCGAATGCGATTATGACGGGATGGCATATCGGTGCGAAAGAGTATGATGCATGTGACCGCGGAACGAGAAAAGCGGCGATCATAGGTGTGATTGTTGCAGTTATTCTGGAAACAATGTTTGCGCTTTGTTCCGGATGGATTATGCAGCTGTTTTCCAAAGATCCGCAGATGGTGTCGCTTGTCGGCAAACTTCTGGCAATTGACATTGTGCTTGAGATGGGGCGTGTAACCAATCTGGTGTACGGGCAGGCATTAAAGACGAGTGGAGATGCCGTGTTTCCGGTAGTGATGGGTGCCTGCTTTATGATTTTGTGTTCAGTTGGGGGAACGTATCTGTTTGGAATCCGTCTGGGTCTTCTGGCCGTGGGCGCATACATCGGTATGGCTGGTGATGAATGCGTCCGTGCTATTGGTATGTACCTCCGCTGGAAGAGCGGAAAGTGGAAAGAAAAGGGATTGATTAAATCCCGGTAGCTTCGTAGCGCCCACTGGCACCACATGGAAGAACCAGTCCGTTGGAGGAAACCGGAAGACCGATCTCGCTGGCGGTGACTGTACCATTGGAGGTGCCAAGCACCGTGCTTATCATATAGGAAAGAACTGCCGGCTGCAGACCGGTGGTATATGAGTTAATCAGGAAGAAGAGCGGATTGTCCGTTAAAATCTGGCTGCAGAGCTGGATGAGCGGATAAACGCTCTCTTCTATTTTCCAGATTTCCCCTTTTGGTCCGCGACCGTAAGACGGCGGGTCCATGATAATGGCATCATAATGGTTCCCACGACGGATTTCCCGCTCTACAAATTTGACACAGTCATCGACCAACCACCGGATCGGGGCATCTTTCAGACCGGAAGAAATTGCATTTTCTTTTGCCCAGGTGACCATGCCTTTGGATGCATCTACATGGGTTACGCTTGCACCTGCCGCAGCGGCCGCAAGTGTTGCCCCACCGGTATAGGCGAAAAGATTAAGAACCTTAACCTGGCGTCCTTTGGAAACGGCGTCTGCAATGAGCTGGGAAAACCAGTTCCAGTTGGCAGCCTGTTCCGGAAATAATCCGGTATGTTTAAAACTGAAAGGTTTTAAATGAAACGTTAACTTCTTATTAATAGGCAGGGAATATTGAATGGTCCATTCTTTTGGAAGCTGGAAAAATTCCCATTCTCCACCTCCTTTGGAACTGCGGTGGTAGTGGCCGTTCATTTTGCGCCATCCTTTTTCCTTTTTCGGAGTATCCCAGATTACCTGGGGATCTGGGCGGACGAGAAGATAATCTCCCCAGCGTTCGAGCTTTTCACCTTTTGAACAATCGATCACTTCATAGTCATTCCATTGATCTGCTAACCACATATATCATATCCTCCTGATTTCTATCTGTATAAAACAGTAACATTATATGAAAAATAGAAAAAATAATCAATCATTAAATTTTGGGGCGAAAAAACGTAAAAGAAAAAATAAAAAAAGTTCTTGCTTTTTTGGGAAAGACCATGTATAATATCAATTGCTGTGGCATGATAGCTGTGAAACGTGAGGTTGCTGCCTATGTGGCAGGTTTTCCGTGGAGCGAATGTCAAGTTAGGAAACTGACGACAAGTCACTGTACTGAAACTGAAGACCATGAAATGGTTGAAAACAACGTGTGTGAGATTGAATGATACACACGGGAGAGTGTACAGTCACCGCTTGTCGTACTAATCAAAAGTGCGAAAAGGAGGCGACTTTTTTTATGGCAAGTCAAGTAATGAGAATCATTCTCAAGGCTTATGACCACGAGATGGTGGATGCATCAGCAAAGAAAATTATCGAAACTGTAAAGAAAAACGGATCACAGGTGAGCGGACCGGTACCACTTCCTACTAAGAAAGAGGTTGTAACAATCTTAAGAGCGGTTCACAAATACAAAGATTCCAGAGAGCAGTTCGAGCAGAGAACACACAAAAGACTGATCGACATCGTAGCACCAACACAGAAAACTGTTGATGCACTGTCAAGATTAGAGATGCCGGCTGGTGTCAGCATCGACATCAAGATGAAAAACAAATAATTCATCTGATGAAAAGCCTTCCTTATATAATAGGAAGCAATATGATTAAGGTAAAATCCTGAAGGGTTATATATAGAAGCAGCATTCTTCGAATCCGTTTTAACCCACGTTGCAAAACAACAATGGATTCAATGTTCCACTTATATATCACTGTTCTAGGATGAGCGCATAAAGCGCTCCGCTGTAGAGTAAACAGGAGGTAAATGAGATGAAGAAAGCTATTTTAGCTACAAAAGTCGGAATGACTCAAATCTTCAACGCAGACGGAGTTTTAGTTCCGGTTACTGTATTACAGGCTGGTCCGTGCTACGTTACACAGATCAAAACTGTTGATAACGATGGATACAGCGCTGTACAGGTTGGTTTCGTTGACAAAAAAGAGAAAGTTGTTAACAAAGATGCCAACGGTAAAAAAGAAATCAGAAACAGACATGGTGTAAACAAAGCAGAGAAAGGTCACTTTGACAAAGCAGGCGTATCCGGTAAGAGATTCGTTCGCGAGTTCAAATTTGACAATGCTGAGGAATACAACCTTGCAGATGTAATTAAAGCTGATATCTTCGCAGAAGGCGACAAGATCGATGCAACAGCAATTTCCAAAGGTAAAGGTTTCCAGGGCGCAATTAAGAGATTTGGCCAGCACAGAGGACCTATGGCTCATGGTTCTAAATTCCATCGTCATCAGGGTTCCAACGGCGCTTGTTCTTCTCCGAGTAAAGTATTCAAAGGAAAAGGAATGCCTGGACACATGGGTAGCGTAAAGGTTACAGTTCAGAACCTTGAAGTTGTTCGTGTAGATGCTGAGAACAATTTACTTTTAGTGAAAGGTTCCGTACCAGGACCTAAGAAATCTTTAGTAACAATCAAGGAAACAGTAAAAGCTTAAGTTTTACTTGATTAGGAAAGGAGGACACACAGATGGCTAACGTATCTGTTTATAATATGGAAGGCAACGAAGTGGGCTCCATGGAACTGAATGACGCAGTTTTCGGTGTAGAAGTTAACGAGCATTTAGTACACATGGCAGTTGTACAGCAGCTTGCAAATAATCGTCAGGGAACTCAGAAAGCAAAAACACGTTCTGAAGTTAGCGGCGGTGGAAGAAAACCTTGGAGACAGAAAGGAACCGGTCATGCAAGACAGGGTTCAACAAGAGCTCCGCAGTGGACAGGCGGTGGAGTAGTATTCGCTCCGGTACCGAGAGATTACTCTTTCAAGATCAACAAAAAAGAGAAAAGAGCAGCTTTAAAATCCGCTCTGACATCCAGAGTAGAGGCTCAGAAATTTGTTGTTTTAGATGAGTTAAAATTAGAAGCAATCAAAACAAAAGATTTTGTTAAAGTATTAAATAACTTAAACGTTTCCAAAGCACTTGTTGTTATGGGAGACAAAGATGTAGTTGTTGAGAAATCCGCAGCAAACGTTCCGGGTGTTAAAACAACACAGGCTACACTGTTAAATGTTTACGATGTTCTGAAATATGACACAGTAATCACAACAAAAGCAGCTGTAGAGAAAATCGAGGAGGTATACGCATAATGGCAAACGTTCAGTACTACGATGTAATCCTCAAACCGGTTATTACAGAGAAAAGCATGAATATCATGGCTGATAAAAAATATACTTTCCTGGTTCATCCGGAAGCAAACAAAGCTATGATCAAAGAAGCTGTTGAGAAAATGTTCGACGGCGTTAAAGTTGCAAAAGTTAACACAATGAATTGCGAAGGCAAGACAAAAAGACGTGGAATGACTTTTGGTAAAACTGCTAAAACAAAAAAAGCTATCGTTCAGTTAACAGAGGATAGCAAAGATATCGAGATCTTCGCAGGTCTGTAGACCGAAAGCAACTTAGCAGTTGGTTAAGCACAGTAAAGTGCGATAATAAAACACAGTATTGAAAGGAGATTCATTATGGGAATCAAAACATATAACCCATATACACCTTCCAGAAGAAACATGACTGGTTCTGACTTCTCTGAGATCACAAAGAGCACTCCTGAGAAATCCTTACTGGTTTCCTTAAGCAAAAATTCTGGACGTAATAATCAGGGTAAAATCACTGTTAGACACCGCGGAGGCGGAGCTAAGAAAAAATACAGAATCATCGATTTCAAGAGAAATAAAGATGGTATTCCGGCAACTGTTATCGGTATCGAGTACGATCCGAACAGAACAGCTAATATCGCTCTGATCAGCTATGCTGATGGACAGAAAGCATATATCCTTGCACCGGCAGGACTTACAGATGGTATGAAAGTTATGAACGGACCGGAAGCTGAGGTTCGCGTAGGTAACTGCTTACCGCTGGCAAACATCCCAGTTGGTACACAGGTTCACAATATTGAGTTACATCCGGGCAAAGGCGGACAGCTGGTTCGTTCCGCAGGAATGAGCGCACAGCTTATGGCTAAAGAGGGCAAATATGCTACTTTAAGACTTCCGTCCGGAGAGATGAGAATGGTTCCTATTAATTGCCGTGCAACCGTAGGCGTTATCGGAAACGGTGACCACAGCCTGATCAACATCGGTAAAGCAGGACGTAAACGTCACATGGGTATCCGCCCGACAGTACGTGGTTCTGTTATGAACCCGAATGACCATCCACACGGTGGTGGTGAAGGCAAGACAAGTATCGGTCGTCCAGGTCCGTGTACACCTTGGGGCAAACCTGCTCTTGGCTTAAAGACAAGAAAGAAAAACAAACAGTCTAACAAACTTATCGTAAGAAGAAGAGACGGTAAAGCAATCAAATAGGAGGTTTAATATGGCTCGTTCATTAAAAAAAGGACCATTTGCTGATGAAAGCTTACTGAAAAAGATTGATGCTATGAACGCTGCAGGTGACAAACAGGTAATCAAAACCTGGTCCCGCCGTTCCACAATCTTCCCGCAGATGGTTGGACATACAATCGCAGTTCATGATGGAAGAAAACATGTGCCTGTATATGTTACAGAAGATATGGTTGGACACAAACTTGGTGAGTTCGTAGCAACCAGAACATACAGAGGACATGGAAAAGACGAAAAGAAATCTAAAGTAAGATAATTTTGGAAGGAGGTTATATCCATGGCAAAAGGACATAGATCCCAAATTAAAAGAGAGAGAAATGCACAGAAAGATACCAGACCTTCAGCAAAATTATCTTATGCTAGAATGTCTGTACAGAAAGCTTGCTTCGTACTGGATGCAATCCGTGGCAAAGATGTAAAAACAGCTTTAGCTATCGTAATGTACAATCCGAGATACGCATCAAGTGTTATTGAAAAATTATTAAAATCAGCAATTGCTAATGCTGAGAACAACAACGGAATGAAAGTTGATGACCTTTATGTAGAAGAGTGCTACGCAAATAAAGGACCTACAATGAAGAGAATTCATCCGAGAGCACAGGGTAGAGCTTACAGAATCGAGAAGAGAATGAGCCACATCACAATCGTGCTTAATGAAAGATAGGAGGTAAAACATGGGACAGAAAGTTAATCCTCATGGCTTGAGAGTCGGTGTTATCAAAGACTGGGACTCAAGATGGTATGCAGAAAAAGATTTCGCAGACTACTTAGTAGAAGACCATGAAATCAGAACGTATCTTAAGAAAAGATTATACAGCGCCGGTGTTTCTAAGATCGAGATCGAAAGAGCATCTGACCGCGTTAAAATTATTATTTATACAGCAAAACCTGGAGTAGTAATCGGTAAAGGTGGAGCAGAGATTGAAAAAGTAAAAGGTGAACTTACACAGTTTACTGACAAGAAGTTAATCGTAGACATCAAAGAGGTTAAGAGACCGGATAAAGATGCTCAGTTAGTAGCAGAGAATATCGCTCTTCAGCTTGAGAACCGTATTTCATTCAGACGTGCAATGAAATCCTGCATGTCCAGAACAATGAAATCTGGAGCACTCGGAATTAAAGCTGCTGTATCAGGACGTCTTGGCGGAGCTGATATGGCTCGTACAGAGTTCTACAGCGAGGGAACAATTCCTCTTCAGACACTGAGAGCAGACATTGACTACGGATTCGCTGAAGCAAACACAACTTACGGAAAAGTTGGTGTTAAAGTTTGGATCTACAAAGGCGAAGTTCTTCCGGAGAAAACAGTTAAGGAAGGAGATAGATAATCATGTTAATGCCAAAAAGAGTAAAACGTCGTAAACAATTCCGTGGTACCATGAAGGGTAAAGCTCTTCGCGGTAACCAGATTACAAACGGTGAATATGGTATCGTTGCAACGGAACCTTGCTGGATCCGTTCTAACCAGATCGAAGCAGCCCGTATCGCTATGACACGTTACATCAAACGTGGTGGTAAAGTTTGGATCAAGATATTCCCAGATAAACCTGTAACTACGAAACCAGCTGAGACACGTATGGGTTCTGGTAAAGGAACCTTAGAATACTGGGTAGCTGTTGTTAAACCGGGACGCGTTCTTTTCGAGATCGCAGGTGTACCGGAAGAAGTTGCTAAAGAGGCTCTTCGTCTTGCAACTCACAAGCTGCCATGTAAATGTAAAGTAGTTTCTCGCGCAGACTTAGAAGGCGGTGATAACAGTGAAAATTAATGCATTTGTTGAAGATTTAAAAACAAAATCAGCTGCAGAGCTGAATGAAGAATTAGTAGCTGCTAAAAAGGAACTTTTCAATTTAAGATTCCAGAACGCAACAAACCAGTTGGACAATACAAGCAGAATTAAAGAAGTAAGAAGAAATATTGCCAGAATTCAGACAGTAATCACTGAAAAGGCAGCTCAGTAGAAACTGAAAACTCACAAAATGAAAGGAGTTACAGACTGTGGAAAGAAATCTTAGAAAAACCAGAGTTGGTAAGGTTGTCAGCAACAAGATGGATAAAACTATCGTTGTAGCAATCGAAGATCATGTAAAACATCCACTTTACAAGAAAATTGTAAAGAAGACATATAAATTAAAAGCACATGATGAAAACAATGAGTGCAATATCGGCGACAAAGTAAAAGTTATGGAAACAAGACCTCTGTCAAAAGACAAGAGATGGAGACTTGTTGAAGTTATGGAAAAAGTGAAATAGTATAAGGAGGGAAACCTGCATGATACAGCAAGAAAGCAGACTTAAAGTAGCAGACAACACAGGTGCGAAAGAGTTACTGTGTATCCGTGTACTTGGCGGCTCAACAAGAAGATATGCAAGTATCGGTGATGTAATCGTTGCGACTGTTAAAGATGCAACACCAGGCGGCGTTGTTAAAAAAGGTGACGTAGTTAAAGCTGTAGTTGTTCGTACTGTAAACAGTACTCGTCGTAAAGATGGATCATACATCCGTTTCGATGAAAATGCTGCTGTAATTATAAAAGATGATAAGACACCAAGAGGAACCCGTATCTTCGGGCCAGTAGCAAGAGAGCTTCGTGACAAACAGTTCATGAGAATTGTTTCTCTGGCTCCGGAAGTACTTTAAGGAGGTGCGCGTAAGATGTCAATGTTAAAGATCAAAAAAGGTGATACAGTTAAAGTAATCGCCGGTAAAGATAAAGACAAAGAAGGCAAAGTTATCGCTGTTAACCAGAAGACTGGAAAGGTTATCGTTGAAGGCGTAAATATGCTGACAAAGCACACAAAACCAAGTGCTCAGAACCAGGAAGGCGGAATCGTTCGTCAGGAAGGACCTATCGATATCTCTAACGTAATGTATGTTCACAAAGGAACAGCTACAAGAGTTGGTATCAAGATGGACGGAGACAAAAAAGTACGTTACGCTAAATCAACAGGCGAAGTGATTGATTAATTTGAGGAAGGAGGTCCAAAGCTTTGAGTAGACTGAAAGAACAGTACCAGAACGAGATCATTGATGCAATGATCAAAAAGTTCGGTTATAAAAATATTATGGAAGTACCAAAACTCGATAAAGTTGTTATCAACATGGGTGTTGGTGAAGCAAAAGATAACGCAAAACTTTTAGATGCTGCAATCGCTGACATGGAGAAAATCACAGGTCAGAAGGCTGTAGTTTGTAAAGCTAAGAAGTCCGTTGCTAACTTTAAGATCAGAGAGGGTATGCCGATCGGATGTAAAGTTACATTAAGAGGAGAAAAGATGTATGAATTCGTTGACCGTCTGGTTAACCTTGCACTCCCACGTGTACGTGACTTCAGAGGTGTAAATCCTAACGCATTCGACGGAAGAGGTAACTACGCTCTCGGAATTAAAGAGCAGCTGATCTTCCCAGAAATCGAATACGATAAAGTAGATAAGGTAAGAGGTATGGATATCATCTTCGTTACTACTGCTAAAACAGATGAAGAGGCACGCGAACTGCTTACTCAGTTCAACATGCCATTTACAAAATAAGGAGGTAAATTATGGCTAAGACAGCAATGAAAGTAAAACAGCAGCGCAAGCAGAAATTCTCCACAAGAGAATACAATCGTTGCAGAATCTGTGGACGTCCACATGCATATTTGAGAAAATATGGTATCTGCCGTGTTTGCTTCCGTGAGTTAGCATACAAAGGACAGATTCCAGGTGTTAAGAAAGCAAGTTGGTAGGAGGAAAGAACAATGACAATGAGTGATCCAATCGCAGATATGCTTACAAGAATCCGTAATGCAAATACTGCTAAACATGATACTGTAGATGTTCCGGCATCCAAGATGAAGCTTGCTATCGCTAATATCTTGTTAGATGAAGGATATATCGAAAAATACGACGTTATCGAGGACGGAGTATTCAAAACAATTCACATCACACTGAAATACGGTGCTGATAAGAACGAAAAAGTTATCACAGGCCTTAAGAGAATTTCTAAACCAGGTCTTCGTGTATACGCTTCAAGCGAGAATGTACCTAAGGTATTTGGTGGACTTGGAACAGCAATCATTTCCACAAACCAGGGTGTAATCACTGATAAAGCTGCCAGAAAGCTTGGTGTCGGTGGAGAAGTTCTCTGCTATATTTGGTAAGAAACCCGCGAGCAACTTAGTGAAGGTGTGCCGTAAGGCACAGCCTGAACTGATTGCCATATAGAAACTGAAAACAGAGAAGCCATAAGAGCTTTTCCGAGAATCTAAGTTAAGGAGGAACAAGGTATGTCACGTATCGGAAGACATCCAATCGCTATCCCGGCAGGCGTAACTGTTGAGATCGCTGAGAACAATGTAGTGACTGTTAAAGGTCCAAAGGGAACACTTGAAAAAGCACTTCCAACAGAGATGGAAATCAAACAGGAAGGCGAAGAAATCGTTGTAACAAGACCAAATGACTTAAAGAAGATGAAATCTTTACATGGTCTTACAAGAACACTGATCAATAACATGGTTATTGGTGTAACAGAAGGATACCAGAAGGTTCTGGAAGTTAATGGTGTTGGATACAGAGCAGCAAAATCAGGTAACAAATTAACACTGAACCTTGGTTATTCTCATCCAGTTGAGATGGAAGATCCTGAAGGCGTTGAGACAGTAGTTGAAGGTCAGAACAAGATCATCGTTAAAGGACTCAGTAAAGAAAAAGTTGGCCAGTACGCAGCTGAAATCAGAGACAAGAGAAGACCGGAGCCTTACAAAGGTAAAGGTATTAAGTATGCTGATGAAGTTATCAGACGTAAAGTTGGTAAGACTGGTAAAAAATAAGTAAGGAGAGTGTGAAAATGGTTAGCAAAAAATCAAGAAGTGAAGTTCGCGTAAACAAGCACAGAAAATTACGTAACCGTTTATCTGGTACAGCTGAGTGCCCACGTTTAGCAGTATTCAGAAGTAATAATCATATGTATGCTCAAATTATTGACGATACAGTTGGAAATACTCTGGTTGCAGCTTCCACACTTGACAAAGATGTAAAAGCTGAATTAGAAAAGACCAATAACGTTGATGCAGCAGCATATCTTGGAACAGTAGTTGCAAAGAAAGCATTGGATAAAGGTATTGAGACAGTTATCTTTGACAGAGGCGGTTTCATATATGCAGGAAAAGTTCAGGCTTTAGCAGACGCAGCTAGAGAAGCTGGATTGAAATTTTAAGGAGGAAACGATACATGAAACGTGAGATCATTGATGCTAGTCAGTTTGAGTTAACCGAAAAAGTGGTATCAATTAAACGTGTAACAAAAGTTGTTAAAGGTGGACGTAACTTCCGTTTTACAGCTTTAGTTGTTGTCGGTGACGGCAATGGACATGTAGGTGCCGGTTTAGGTAAAGCAGCTGAAATTCCTGAAGCAATCCGCAAAGGAAAAGAAGATGCAATGAAAAAACTCATCACTGTAAAATTAGATGAGAACAACAGTATTACACATGATATTACCGGAAAGCACACAGGAGCTTCCGTGTTACTGAAAAAGGCTCCGGAAGGTACCGGTGTAATCGCTGGTGGTCCTGCGCGTAACGTATGTGAGTTAGCAGGAATCAAGAACATCCGTACAAAATCACTGGGATCTAACAACAAGCAGAACGTTGTACTTGCTACGATCAATGCTTTAAGTCAGTTAAAATCCCCGGAAGAAGTTGCAAGACTTCGCGGAAAATCTGTAGAAGAGATTCTCGGTTAGGAGGGTGTAAAAAATGGCAGATAAATTAAAAATCACACTTGTGAAATCAACCATTGGTGCCGTTCCAAAAAACAAAAAGACGGTAGAAGCTTTAGGATTGAGAAAGATTGGACAGTCTAAAGAATTTCCGAATAATAAAGCTACCCAGGGTATGATTCAGAATGTTAGACATTTAATCAAAGTAGAGGAAATCTAAAAAATAACAGATAGGAGGTGTCACAATGGACTTATCAAACTTAAGCCCTGCAGCAGGTTCAAAGCACAGCGATAATTTCAGAAGAGGACGTGGACACGGTTCAGGAAATGGTAAGACAGCCGGAAAAGGACATAAAGGTCAGAAAGCGCGTTCAGGAGCTCCAAGACCGGGCTTTGAAGGTGGTCAGATGCCATTATACAGAAGATTACCAAAGAGAGGATTCAAAAATAGAAACAGCA
>OLXW01001376.1_pt1 | contig 12475 bp, 10 predicted proteins | sample 1673551 | NCBI WGS metagenome assembly OLXW01 (sample SAMEA103958114, study PRJEB25191) | human gut metagenome | reverse complement strand
GAGAGGAAATATTGCAGATGGTTGAGGAGGAAGACGTAGAATTTATCCGTCTTCAGTTCACCGATATGTTCGGGGCAATTAAAAATATCGCTGTGACGGCTCGGGAACTTCCCCGTGCGTTAGATAATCGCTGTATGATCAATGGCGAACAGGTTGCGGGGATGGATATGGAGAAAGGTTCAGACCTTTATCTCAGCCCGATACTGGATACTTTTGCAATTCTGCCATGGCGTCCACAGCAGGGAAAAGTAGCCAGAATGATCTGTGATCTGTATTTTCCGGATGGTACACCGTACAAAAACAGCCCGCGATATATTCTGGAAAATGTGGCAGGCAAGGCACAGGAAGAAGGCTATACCTGTTATATCGATCCGGAATGTGAGTTTTTCCTGTTCCATACCGATGACAATGGCAATCCGACGACTGTGACACATGAGCAGGCGGGATATCTGGATATCAGTCCGCTGGATCTCGGGGAAAATGCCAGAAGAGATATGGTACTTACATTAGAAGATATGGGAATGGAAGTAGAATCTTCCCATCATGAAGCTGCACCGGCACAGCATGAGATTGATTTTCGTTATGGCGAGATTCGTAAGATTGCCGACTGCATTACAACTTTTAAGATGGCAGTTCGTATTGTGGCAAAACGCCATGGACTTCATGCCACATTTATGCCGAAGCCAAAGGCAGAAGCAAATGGTTCCGGTATGCACATCCAGTTTTCTCTGATCAAAAACGGGGAAAATGTATTTGAATGCGCAGACCGCCCGGGAGAACTCAGTGAGGAAGCATATTATTTTATAGGAGGTCTTCTGGCACACAGCAAGGAAATGGCACTGATCACCAATCCGCTGGTTAATTCCTATAAACGACTTGTTCCGGGATATGATGCACCGACAGAACTTACATGGACTGAAAATAACCAGAATTCGCTGGTACGTATTCCGGTAACCAGAGGAGAGGGGATTCGCGTAGAACTTCGAAGTCCGGATGCTTCTGCAAACCCATATGTGGTACTGGCAGTCTGCCTTGCCGCTGGTCTTGACGGAATCAAAAACAAGATCACACCGACAAAATCATCAAATCTTGCGGCACAGGATCAGCAGGCAGAACATCTTCCGGAAACATTAAAGGAAGCAATTGATTATTTTGAGTCCAGTTCATGGGTAAAAGAAGTGCTTGGTGAGGAATTTTGCAGACAGTATGTTGCAGCAAAAAAGAATGAATGGTTGAGATATACCAGACAGGTGACTGACTGGGAAATCGCAGAATATCTGTATCGACTGTAATGAGATTTTACACATACTGTAAGTGAGATGAATAAGACAAGGGGAAGAGGAGAGACACTTTTATGAGCAGTATTGTTATTGCATTACCCAAAATAGAAGATGCCAAAAAAATCCGCAGCGTTCTTGAACGTCATGGATTTACGGTAGCCTCTGTATGCAGTACTGCATCAAGTGCCCTTTCGAATGCCTCGGAACTTGGAAGCGGTGTTCTGATCTGTGGACATCGTCTGCCGGATATGAACTATCTGGATCTGTCTGAGTGTCTGCCGAAAGATTTTGAAATGTTGCTGCTGGCATCTGCGAGGGTGATCTGTGAAGTGCCATCTTCTATTCTTTCAGTGGAGATGCCGATAAAGGCCGGTGATCTGGTCAACACGGTCAGTATGATCCTGATGCAGCAGGAACGAAAGAGACGTAAAGAAAAAAAGAAACCAAAACTTCGTTCGGAGAAAGAGCAGAATTATATTTCCAATGCGAAGATGATGCTGATGCAGCGAAATCATTTAAATGAAGAAGATGCATACAGGTATATCCAGAAATCCAGTATGGATTCCGGAACGAATATGGTGGAGACAGCACAGATGCTTCTGATGTTGTTATATGAAAGCTGATACAGCAATGATGGAAGTAAGGAACGGATTTTTTAGATCCGGACTTCACAATATAAAAAGACGAGATATATGGAGGATGAGGAAATGGAGTTTTTGAACGGTATTTACAAAAAAGAAGTAACCGAATGGGATGAGCTGTTAGGTACTTCTCTCTTAAATCAGGAAGTTATTCTGGAAGGAGCCGTTCACAGCATCCGTAATATGGGCGATGTGGCTTTTGTGATCCTGAGAAGAAGAGAGGGACTTTTTCAGACTGTTGTTGAGAATGAAAAAGCAAATCTTTCCGTTCATGATCTGAAAGAAGCGATGACTCTCCGTGTAAAAGGAATTCTGAATGAGGAAGAAAGGGCTCCTCATGGAAGAGAAATCCGTATCCGGGAGGTAGAGATTCTTTCAACACCGGCAGAACCGATGCCGCTGGCAATTGACAAATGGAAATTAAATACTTCTCTGGAGGCAAAACTGAATTTACGTCCGATCGCACTCCGTAATGTGCAGGAGCGCTCCAAATTTAAGATTCAGGAAGCACTGACACGTGCTTTCCGTGATTTCCTCTACGAACAGGGATTTACTGAAATCCATACACCGAAGATCGGCGCAAGAGGAGCCGAGGGTGGTGCAAACCTTTTCAAATTCAGCTATTTCCACAAACCGGCTGTTCTTGCACAGAGCCCGCAGTTTTATAAACAGATGATGGTAGGTGTTTTTGATCGTGTGTTTGAGACCGGACCGGTATTCCGTGCCGAGAAACATAATACCAAACGTCATCTGAATGAATATACCAGTCTTGACTTTGAGATGGGTTACATTGACGGATTCGAAGACATCATGGGAATGGAAACAGGATTTCTTCAGTATGCGATGGAACTACTTAAGAAAGACTATGCAAAGGAACTTCAGATCCTTAAGATCGAACTTCCGAAAGTAGATCAGATTCCGGCGGTACGTTTTGACAAAGCAAAAGAACTTGTCTCTGCAAAATATAACCGCAAGATCCGAAACCCGTATGATCTGGAACCAGAAGAAGAAGCACTGATAGGAAGATATTTCAAAGAAGAATATGACGCTGATTTTGTTTTCGTAACACATTATCCGTCAAAAAAACGTCCGTTCTATGCAATGGATGATCCGACAGATGATAAGTTTACATTGAGTTTTGACCTTTTGTTCCACGGACTGGAAGTAACAACCGGAGGTCAGCGTATCCATGATTACAATCAGCTTAAAGCAAAGATTGCTGCAAGAGGCATGGAAGAAGAAGGTATGGAACAGTATCTGGATACTTTCAAACATGGAATGCCGCCGCACGGAGGGCTTGGTATCGGACTGGAACGTCTGACTATGCAGCTTCTTGGTGAGGAGAATGTCCGTGAAGCATGTCTGTTCCCGAGAGATCTGAACAGACTGGAGCCGTAGGATAAGCAGGAGGAACAAAAATGGCAAAGATCATAGATGATGAAACAATAGAAAATGTATGCATTCTTGCGAAACTTTCCCTAAGTGACGAAGCAAAGGAAAAAGCAAAAGAAGACATGCAGAAGATGCTGGATTATGTGGAAAAGCTGGATGAACTGGATACCGAAGGGGTTGAACCGCTTTCACATATCTTTGGTGATCAGAATGTATTCCGTGAAGACGTGGTAACAAACGGAGACAATAAAGAAGCAATGCTTGCAAATGCACCGAAGGCAAAAGAAGGACAGTATCAGGTACCGAAGACCATCGGATAACAGAAATGATCCGGATAGAGGAGAAAAATTATGGAACTGGAAACAATGACAGCATTAGAACTGGCAGCAAAGATAAAACAGCGTCAGATCCATGTAGTGGATGGCGTGAAAGCAGTCTTTGACCAGATTGAGAGTAAAGAAGAAACGGTGCATGCTTACCTTGATCTTTACAAAAAAGAAGCATATGCCCGTGCAAAAGAAGTGGAAAAAGGAATTGCAGACGGCATTTATACAGGTCCGCTTGCCGGTGTTCCGATCGCAATAAAAGATAATATCTGTATTAAAGGAAAGAAAACAACCTGTGCGTCCAGAATCCTTGAGAATTTTGTTCCGCAGTACAATGCAGAGGTCATTGACCGTCTGGAAAAAGCAGGAATGATCATTATAGGTAAGACAAATATGGATGAGTTTGCCATGGGAAGTACTACAGAGACTTCAGCCTACGGAGTGACAAGAAACCCGTGGAACACAGAACATGTTCCGGGTGGTTCTTCCGGCGGTTCTTGTGCGGCAGTTGCAGCAGGAGAAACTTTTCTGGCACTTGGTTCTGATACCGGTGGCTCTATCCGTCAGCCGAGTTCTTTTTGTGGCGTGACCGGAATCAAGCCAACATACGGTACCGTATCCCGTTATGGTCTGGTTGCCTATGCGTCTTCGCTGGATCAGATCGGACCGGTAGGAAAGAATGTGGCAGACTGTGCCGCTCTTCTTGAAGTGATTGCCGGACATGATCCGAAAGACAGCACTTCACTTGAAAGAAATGATCTTGATTTCAGTAAGAGTCTGGAAGAAAAGAAACTTCTCGGCATGAAATTCGGTGTGCCGAAAGAATTTCTTGCAAAAGGTCTTGACCCGGAAGTGAAGGATTCTTTTATGAATGTTTTGAAGACACTTACCGAACAGGGCGCAATCGTAGAGTTTTTCTCTGTAGAAACTATGGAATATATGATCCCTGCATATTATATCATTGCCAGCGCAGAGGCAAGCTCAAACCTGGAGCGTTTTGACGGTGTGAAATATGGTTATCGTGCAGCTGAGTATGAGGGATTGCACGACATGTATAAGAAAACGAGAACAGAAGCTTTTGGTGAGGAAGTCAAACGTCGTATTATGCTTGGTTCATTTGTATTAAGTTCCGGATATTATGACGCATATTATCTGAAAGCACTGCGTACAAAAGCACTGATCAAGAAAGAGTTTGATCAGGCATTTGAAAAATATGATGTGATCCTTGCGCCGGCGGCACCTTATACAGCACCAAAGATCGGGGAAAGTCTGCAAGACCCGCTTGCCATGTATCTTGGTGATGTTTATACCGTTGCAGTTAATCTCTGTGGTTTGCCGGGAATCACGGTTCCATGTGGAATGGACAAAGCCGGAATGCCAATCGGTATCCAGATGATCGGTGACTGTTTTGCAGAGAAGAAGATCCTCCGTGCAGCCGCTGCCTATGAGACAGTAAGGGGAGCATTCCCCGCTCCGGAGAAAGGAGGCAAAAAGGCATGAAACAGTATGAGACAGTCATTGGCCTTGAAGTCCATGTAGAACTTGCAACAAAAACAAAAATTTTCTGCGGATGCTCCACAGAATTCGGGGGCGCTCCGAATACACATACCTGTCCGGTCTGCACCGGTATGCCGGGATCGCTGCCTGTTCTGAACCGTAAGGTAGTAGAATTTGCACTGAAGGCCGGAATTGCAGCAAACTGCCAGATTAATCAGTATTGTAAATTTGACAGAAAGAACTATTTTTATCCGGATAACCCGCAGAACTATCAGATTTCCCAGCTGTATCTGCCCATCTGCCATGACGGATGGGTAGAAATCGAGACTTCTGCAGGAAAGAAAAAAGTCCGTATTCACGAAATGCATATGGAAGAAGATGCAGGTAAACTGATTCATGATGAGTGGGAAGATTGTTCACTGGTAGATTATAACCGAAGCGGTGTGCCGCTGATCGAGATCGTTTCCGAACCGGACATGAGAAGCTCAGAAGAGGTTATTGCATACCTTGAAAAATTGCGCTGTATGATGCAGTATCTCGGTGTATCTGACTGCAAATTGCAGGAAGGTTCCATGCGAGCTGACGTCAACCTGTCTGTCCGTGAAGTTGGAAGTGAATCTTTTGGAACAAGAACAGAGATGAAGAACCTGAACTCCTTTAAGGCAATTGCAAGAGCCATCGAGGGAGAAAGAGAACGTCAGATTGAACTGATCGAAGAGGGAAGAACTGTTATCCAGGAAACACGTCGCTGGGATGATAACAAAGAATCTTCCCATGCAATGAGATCAAAAGAAGATGCCAAAGATTACCGTTATTTCCCGGACCCGGATCTTCCACCGATTCATATATCTGATGAGTGGATTCAGCAGATACGTGAATCACAGCCGGAACTCAGAGAAGAAAAACAGCTTCGTTATCAGTCAGAATATGAATTGTCCGCATATGACGCAGGAATTCTTACAGAGTCCAGACATCTTTCGTTGCTGTTTGAGGAAGTGGCAAAGCTCTGCGGCAATCCGAAGAAAGCAGCCAACTGGTTTATGGGAGAAGTTCTCCGCCTTACCAAAGATAAAGGACTTGATGTAGAAAAAGTTTCCTTTGCACCAAAACATCTTTCAGATCTGATTTCCATGGTGGAGAAAAAAGAAGTCAGCGCCCAGAATGCAAAGAAAGTCTTTGAAAAAGTCTTTGAAGAAGACATTGAGCCGGTAACTTATATTGAAGAACACGGTCTGAAAATTGTTGAAGATACCGGACTTCTCAATGATACATTACAGAAGATCATGGATGAGAACCCGGGACCGTTGGAAGAGCTTCTCGGCGGCAAAGAAAAAGTTTTCGGATTCTTTGTCGGTAAGATGATGAGGGAACTGAAGGGCAAGGCAAGTCCGGATGCGGTACGCGAGGCTCTTGTAAAAGAAGTAGAAAGAAGAAAGAATCTGTAGACAGATTAGGAGAGAATATTATGGTTACAGTAAATAAAAATTACCTGAAGCTTCCGGGAAGTTATCTTTTTTCCACAATTGCAAAGAAAGTAGCTGCATATCAGGAAGCCAATCCGGATGTACAGATCGTACGTCTGGGAATCGGAGATGTTACACAGCCGCTGGCACCGGCAATTATCGAAGCTCTGCACAAATCCGTTGACGAGATGGCTAATGCAGAAACATTTCATGGATATGCACCGGATCTCGGCTATGAATTCTTACGCAGCGCAATTGCAAAAAACGATTACGAAGCACGCGGATGTGACATTCATGCAGACGAAATCTTTGTTTCTGACGGAGCAAAGAGTGATTCCGGTAACATTCAGGAAATCTTTGGTATTGAGAATAAAGTAGCTGTTTGTGACCCGGTTTACCCGGTTTATGTTGACACAAATGTTATGGCAGGCCGTACCGGAGAGTACAATACAGGAAGAGAAAACTTTGACGGTGTGATCTATATGCCGTGTCTGGAAGAAAACGGATTTCTTCCGGAATTTCCGACAGAGACTCCGGATCTGATCTATCTCTGCTTCCCGAACAATCCGAGTGGTGCGGCAATCACAAAGGATAAGCTTCAGGAATGGGTAGATTATGCAAATAAAAATGGTGCAGTGATCATTTATGATGCGGCATATGAGGCTTATATTACAGAAGAAAATGTTCCGCACAGTATTTATGAATGTGAAGGTGCACGTACCTGTGCAATCGAGCTTAGAAGCTTTTCAAAAAATGCCGGATTTACAGGTGTCCGCCTTGGATTTACCGTTGTTCCGAAAGATCTTATAAGAGAAGGTGTTGCACTGCATGACCTCTGGGCAAGACGGCATGGAACAAAATTTAACGGTGCACCGTATATTGTACAGCGCGCCGGTGAAGCTGTTTATTCTCCGGAAGGAAAGGCACAGCTGAAAGAGCAGGTTGCATATTATATGAAAAATGCACATACGATCTACAATGGACTGAAAGAGGCAGGATATTCCGTATCAGGTGGTGTGAATGCACCGTATATCTGGCTGAAGACTCCGAATAATATGAGTTCCTGGGATTTCTTTGATTATCTGCTTGAGAATGCACATGTGGTAGGCACTCCGGGATCAGGATTCGGTGCACATGGAGAAGGATTCTTCCGTCTGACTGCTTTCGGAAGCTATGAAAATACACAGGAAGCTCTTAGAAGAATCAAAGCATTATAAAAAATTGAATAAACAACCGTGCCTTCGGGCCGTATAAAGAGGTGGTTTTTGACAAACTGCCTCTTTTTCGTTGCTATACGAAAAAATATACCGTATAATCGTAGTGAAATTATTTTGACTCGCAACTGTGAGGAAACTGAATAGTTAAGAATATGCCCGATCCGGGACCGAGGAGTTGTTACAGATGTACATAGAAACAACAGAAAAATTACTGGAATTTATAGAAAAAAGTCCGACTGCATTTCAGGCAGTGGATGAAATGAAAAAACGATTTACGGAAGGTGGATTCCAGGTGCTTTCGGAAAGAGAACACTGGAATCTCATACCGGGTGGAAAATATGTAGTGACCAGAAATAATTCCGCACTGATTGCTTTTGCAATACCGGAAGATCCGCCGTTTGCATTTCATATTATGACAAGCCACAGTGATTCTCCGGCATTCAAGATAAAAGAAAATCCGGAAATGAAAGTGGACGGCAGCTATGTAAAACTGAATGTGGAAAAATATGGCGGAATGCTGATGGCACCGTGGTTTGACCGCCCGCTTTCTGTAGCCGGAAGAGTTGTTGTAAAAGAGAATGGCAGACTTGTGGAAAAACTGGTAAATATTGAGAGGAATCTTGTGATGATTCCGAATCTTGCCATTCATATGAATCGTGAAGCAAATAACGGAACAGCATATAATCCGCAGAAAGATATGTTGCCTCTTTTTGCAGCAGAAAACACAGACAGAACATTGTTGGAAATGATTGCAGAGCAGGTCGGGGCGGACAGATCAGATATACTCAGTCACGATTTATTTTTATATAACCGTATGCCGGGTACAATCTGGGGAGCGGATCGGGAATTTGTTTCCTCTGCACGGCTGGATGATCTGCAGTGCGCTTTTTCTTCCATGGAGGGGCTTCTTGGGGCTGAAACGAAAAATTCTATCGCAGTACATTGCGTATTGGATAATGAAGAAGTCGGAAGCGGCACGAAACAGGGGGCGGCATCTACTTTTTTGAAGGATACACTTCTTCGTATCAATACAGGACTTGGCAGAACTTATGAAGAATATCTGATGACGCTGGCAGGAAGTTTTATGGTTTCGGCGGACAATGCACATGCGCTTCATCCGAATTATGCAGACAAGACGGATCCGGTGAATCATCCTGTTCTGAATAAAGGGATTGTTATCAAATATAATGCAAATCAGAAGTATTGTACAGATGCCGTGTCCGCGGCAGAATTTACAGAACTCTGTATAAAGGCAGGGGTGCCGTATCAGACATTTGTAAATCGCTCAGATATTGCCGGGGGTTCGACACTGGGCAATATTTCCAATACACAGGTTGCAATGAATACAGTAGATATCGGACTTCCACAGCTTTCCATGCATTCTCCTTATGAGACTGCGGGTGTAAAGGATACCGAATATCTGATACGGGTGGCAGGGGAACTTTTTGCATAACAGATTGCTATATAGAGCAGAAAAGAAGGACAATACGATGAGTGATAAAAAAGCAGTGTTTTTTGATGCGGATGGAACCATCTGCGATATGGAAAAAGGAGTACCGGACAGTGCGGTAGAATCAATAAAAAAGCTGATTACCAACGGACATCAGGCATGGCTCTGCACCGGAAGAAGCCGTGCGTTTGTATCCTGGTATCTGGAACAGATTCCGTTTACAGGAATCATCAGTGCATGTGGGGCCACCATCGAAAAAGATGGAAAAAGACTGTATAATAACGAAAAGACACCGGAGATAGCGAAGCTTTCGGTTGAGATACTTCGTAAATACGGACTGATTCCGGTTATGGAAGGTGCCGACTATATGTATTATGATAAGGATGAATATACGACAGATGTGAACTGGTATACAGATCTGATTACAGAATCACTTGGAGAAAAGTGGAGACCGATCCGTGGAAATGAAAACAGTATGCACATCAATAAGATCAGTGCGAAGAAGCAAAATGGATGCAATGCACAGCAGGCATGTGCAGAACTTTCTCCATATTATGATATGATCTATCATGAATCTAATAACTTTGTGGGAAATACGATTGAAATGGTTCCGAAAGGCTGTAATAAAGCAGTCGGAATTGCTGCAGTCTGCCGGATCTTTCATATTGCATGGGAAGACACGATCGTATTCGGAGACAGTAACAATGATCTGTCCATGTTTGAATATGCAGCAACAAAGGTGGCAATGGGAAATGCTTCCCCAAAGATTAAAGAACTGGCCGATTATGTAACGACGGATATGTTTCATTACGGTATCCGTAACGGACTTGAATATTTAGGGCTTATATAAAAGGAGAAAATATGAAATACGGAAAAATAAGAATCGAGGATGGTAATTTCATTTTTGCGAAACACATGATGATGAATTATCTTCCGTGCAAAGATATCTTATGGGCATATAAAAGAAAAGAAGGAGTAGAAGGCGGGGCACAGAAGCAGTTCAGTACCAGTTCGCTGGTGATCATTACACGTCGTAAAAAAAGATACCAGTTTGATCTGACGGACCGTGAGATTCAGGATTGTATTCAGTTATTGAAAGCACTGAATCCGAATATTGTGACAGGTTTTCCGAAAGGCGGCAGAATCCCTCTCCAGAGTCTGCCGAATACAAGGGATCTGGGTGCACTGATGACATCAGACGGACGTCATATTCTTCCACACAGACTTCTCCGAAGCGGAACACTGTATCATATTTCAATCGCAGACCAGGACACCCTGATGAAAGATTATCATCTGACGACTGTGATCGACTTCCGTACAAAATCGGAAGTTCTGGAAAAACCGGATATAGTCATGGAGGGAGTACAATACTGCGATATACCGATTGTGGATGAGGAAACAACCGGCATTACCAGATCCGGAAGACTGGATGAGATTATAAAAAGTTTTAAAGATATTCCGGAAGATTTTGTACTGAACCAGTATGCTTCACTGGTACACGATGCTTACAGCGTCAGACAGTATGCGCGTTTTCTGGATGTATTGCTTCATCAGGAAGAGGGGGCAGTATTGTGGCACTGCAGCATCGGCAAAGACCGTGCAGGTGTGGGAACGGCGCTTCTTCTATGTATACTGGGGGTTCCGAGAGAGACAATATATGAAGACTATATGAAAACAAATCTTTATCTCGATGAGGAAATGAATCATATGGTTCGCTATCTGGAGTCAAAGATGATCGTGGATAACCAGACTATGGACAAGATTCGTCTGTTTTATCGTGTAAAAGAAGAATACCTTGACTGTGTATTCGAAACCATCGAAAAAGAGTATGGTTCAGTTGAACAGTTTATGAAAAAAGCACTGTACATGAATCCGAAAACGATCGAGGCTCTGCGCAAAAAATACCTTGTATAAAAATACAAAAAAGTGTTTAAATATTGTAATGTATACAAAATTTTGCATTGACAAACGATGTAATATTGCTATAATGATAAACATGCAAACAATTTTACGATGGAATTGTTTACAAGATTAAAGTATTGAAAACACTGCTGTAAATGCAGTGAACAGTAACTTGAAAGCAGGTGCGTTATGCAGAAGAGAATTTTGTCCCTGTTAGTAGATAACACTGCCGGTGTATTAAGTCGTATTGCCGGTCTTTTCAGCCGCAGAGGTTATAATATTGACAGTCTGACAGTCGGCGTGACTGCGGATGAACGATATTCCAGAATGACAGTCGTATGCAGTGGAGACTCAATGATTCTGGAACAGATTACAAAACAGCTTGCAAAGCTGGTAGATGTAAGAGATATTAAGGTTCTCGAACCGGATAACAGCGTAAGCCGTGAATTGGTACTTGTGAAGGTCGCAGCGCGGCCGGAGCAGAGAGAGGGAATTATTTCCATTGCAAATATTTTCCGTGCCAATGTTATTGATGTCGGTAAGACTTCTTTAGTCATTGAGATGACTGGAAGTAAGAGCAAGCTCGGTGCTTTTATTGACCTTCTCGGTGAATATGAGATACTGGAACTTGCAAGAACAGGTATTACAGGTCTTTCCAGAGGAAGTAAGGATGTAGCATATTTTTAATTATCATTTAGGAGGAATGCAAAATGGCAGCAAAAATTTATTATCAGGAAGATTGTAATCTCTCACTTCTTGAGGGAAAAACAATCGCGATCATCGGTTATGGAAGTCAGGGACATGCTCATGCACTGAATCTGAAAGAATCAGGATGCAATGTCGTGATCGGACTTTATGAAGGAAGCAGATCATGGGCAAAAGCAGAAGCGCAGGGATTTGAAGTATATACAGCGGCAGAAGCGGCAAAAAAAGCAGATATTATTATGATCCTGATTAATGATGAGAAACAGGCTGCTTTATATAAAAACGATATTGAGCCGAATCTTGAAGAAGGTAATATGCTGATGTTTGCACACGGCTTTAACATTCATTTCGGACAAATCGTTCCGCCGGCGAACGTAGATGTGACAATGATCGCTCCGAAAGCTCCGGGACATACTGTAAGAAGCGAGTATCAGGTTGGAAAAGGAACTCCTTGCCTTGTAGCTGTAGAGCAGGATTATACAGGAAAAGCTCTTGATAAAGCTCTCGCATATGGTCTTGCGATCGGAGGAGCAAGAGCCGGTATCCTCGAGACTACATTCCGTACAGAGACAGAGACAGACCTTTTCGGCGAACAGGCGGTT
>OLXW01001342.1_pt1 | contig 12809 bp, 11 predicted proteins | sample 1673551 | NCBI WGS metagenome assembly OLXW01 (sample SAMEA103958114, study PRJEB25191) | human gut metagenome | reverse complement strand
ATAAAATGCCGTTTTCTTATAAGCAATCTTAATAAATGTCCCACCGGCACCCGGTTCTGTCAGTTCCTCCCCGGTGCTGCTGTCCTTACGGATTTTAATTGTATTATTACACAGCTTCGTCCCGTCAGATGTCAGCTTTGTATCGTCAAAACTGCCCAGATTATCGGACAGGACACGCGTATAATATCCATTGTCCAGCTTGTAAATATACAGATAAGAACTGCCGGCTTTGCTCATCGTCCTGACCTGAAGCGCATCCAGCGAAGAATCCAGCGTCCTTACCACCTTCTGCGTATTGGCATAGTGCAGATGCCCGATCATCATGACAGACGTGCTTGCAAGAATGCCAATAATCGCAATAACGATAATGATTTCAACGAGCGTAATTCCATTCTGCCCCAAAAGTTTTCGTTTCTTCATTGGCACACCCCTTACCCGTTCTTCTTCCAATTATCATAGTTCAAATAAGAATCCAGATCAAGGTTTCCGGAAATATTTGATGCCGCAAGGGAAGAACAGCCTTTGAAAAACTGGGAAAACAGCGGAGTATCCCGTTTCTGGTCCTCGGTAAACAGCTGGGAAACCAAAAGCTTGTTTCCCCGTACCGAAGCATTGGAATCAAAAGAGATCACCCCACCGGAAATAATCATTCCCTCAAACTGGCCGGACACCCTGACATCCCCGGTTGCAATGACAATTCCCTTTGTAACCGTAGCTGGAAGTGCATAAGTTCCGGCATTTTCAATCAGGTATACATCTGCGGCCGGGGAATACACCGTTTCCGAAGCCGTCGGGGATGCCTTGTGTTTCTCCACCTCTGTGGTAAATGCACTCCGGTCAATCAGATAGTCAAACAGCGGATTTACCGTTTTGTCAATCACTTCATGCCCACTGGCATCCGTAGATGTCAGACGGACATTGTCTTCGGTCACTCCCTGCCCCTGATCCGTCAGTCCCAGTTCCAGCGACTTATAGCGCACGGCAAGCTTCGAACAGTACTTCCAGTATAACCCACTGCTGTCTTTCCAGTTGTCCGGCGCAATCGTATACGTTCCAACCTCCAGCATATCTGCAGAAGCCGCCCGTTTTAAAATGTCCCCGGAAAACGTCATAATCGTATTGGAATCCACAATCAATGCATCCTCATCCAGATAGATATTGGCATACTGTGCCGTTTTCCCCTGATTGTTCACATAATACTCGGAAAAAAAGTCATTCGCAGACTTCTCCGAATTAAAATTCAGGTAATAATAGACCCCACCCGGAAAATAATAGGGAACCACCTGCCGGCTGCTGTTTAAATATCCTTTCAGCGTACTTTCACTGATTCCGGTATATGCCGCATACTTCTTTTGATCCAGACTTCTGCCATCTCCCGACACATATTCCAGTGGAACATAATATGCCAGCTGGTTCGTCCGCGCTGAGATGGACTCGCCCATCAGAATATCCTCGTTACTGGCATCGAGCTTTCGCGAAATAAACGTCCGCCCTGCCAAAAGCAGGTAATTCAGCCCTTTGATATCCAGATGGCTGCTTTTTCCATTGACCATCATGGCACTGCTAAACTCCGCCTTTTTCGCGGAATCCGGATCCTGTGCGCCATAATTTTTTTGGAAATTATAGCCGTAATAATTGCCCTGCAAAGTCACGGAACTCCCCCTGCCAGCCAGTTCCAGATCATCCGCCACATACATATTTCCGTTCATATGAATAGAGGAAGCACCGTTTGTCCCGGCAGACGATGTCCTTATATTTTCCGCCCAGATCGAGGAACTGCCGTCCCCGACCGTCAGGTCTGATCCGCTCTCCGTCACGATATCCCCGCGTGTAAGAACCGTCTTCCCCTTGATCGTACCGTTTCCGCCCGTGGAAGCATAAATTCCGTCTGCCCCGGCATACACATTGCCATCCACCGTCACATTCTGTGCCCCGATGTTGATCTGTCTGTCAGCTATCAGCGCGTAACGCATAAACTCCTGCACCTGCCCACTGCCGGAGAAATTCATCTTCGGAGTGGAAAACACAAGGTCGGTTTTGATCGTTGTCTCATAATCCTGTGCATCCTTATACCGGATCTGCACACCCTTTAACGTAAACGTCCCTGCACCGTAATCCACCTCATATTTTGGATCCGCGGCAGGAATATAACAACCCTGGTCTGCGGCTTCTTTGATGCAGCTTTTTACCGTATCTGTATCATAGCCGGAAACCCGGTACGCCACATTGCCGGAAGCGTCCATGGTATCCGATGCACCAACTGCCGGATCTGTGTGGTTTTCTGCAAACTGCTTCTGCAGCCCGTCCATATATCTGGTGGCAAATACTTTCTGCACATCCCCGCCGGAAGCAGAATACGTCAGGTAATTTTCAAGGACATCCGCATACGCTTTCTCCAGTGACTGTTCTGCAAGTTCCCTTGCACCGGCACGCAGATTATCCATCAGTTCATCCGCACTGTAGAAATTTTTTTTCGTGCCGCGTTCCACTTCCTTCATCTCAATATTGACAATCGTAATCTTGGTGATCACCACGGCAATCAGGCTTACCACAACCATCAGAACCAGTACGGCAAGCAGGGAGGCACCACGGTTATCCTGTTTGAACCGTTTTCTTTTCATCGCTACTCTCCTTTCGACGTGCTGACCGTAATATAACGGTACTTTTCCTTATCCGGGTTGTTTCCGCCCTTGCCTTTCTTATATACACTGACCGTCAGATCGACCTTTCGCACTCCCCCGCTGCTTGCCACCAGAGGGGCAACCGACCCAGCCGGCAGCTTAAAGCTGTCCTGATAAATTGCTCCCTTGTTGGTCACCGCAGCCGGATCATCCGGATACGACTTGTTGCCAAGGTTTGATGCCACAGACGGCATCGGGCATCCCTGCGGCAATACCGTCATCTTATAATCCGGTCTGATGCTGTTGACATCCGCAATATTCTGGCATACAAACACCAGCTTAGGGTTCACACCGGCAGCGTATGTAACCTCCATCGTATCGCTGTCCTGCGCCACATGGTACATAAGGTAAATATGTTCCACGTCACGGATGTCTTCCTCTGCAAACTCATTACATTCGTATACTTCCGAAGGATCTATGCCCAATACCTCATCGCCTGTTTCCCCACATGTATAGCTGCATGTCACCCGGACATGCGTACTGTCTGCCGTAACCGAAAATTTCCGCTTCATCTTCGCCTGCAGTTCGCTATCCCCAAGCGGAAGCGTTCCCGGATGTGCAGCGGCATATGTCATATTTTTTTCCGAAAAATACGTCATTGCTTCCTGCAGCTGGTTATGTTCCAGTGCCACGACATCCTTTGTGTCATCAATCCCTTCGATCTGTGGGATATTGGTGTCATTTTCAGCTGCAGCCGTACTGACAGAAACCTCGACATCATACGCCCTGCCAGAAGTGCCTGCCGCCGCGTAGTACACATTCTCCGCCTGAAATGCCGGTGCCGGGGCAGCCGCCGGAGTCTCACTGAGCAGGGTGTAGCCCTTTCCTTCCAGATAGGGAACACGAAAGCCTGCCCCTGTCGTCACCACAGCCAGCTCTTTTTGGTTTTTTAAATCCTCCAGCACTTCCTGCGCCAGATTGGTTGCATGCTGTTTGTCCGCCATCATCGCATTGTACTTCATGGACTGCGTAAAATAAGACAGCAGCGGAATGGAAATAATGGCAAGAATTGCCATGGCAAGGATGACTTCCAGCAGGGAAAATCCACCATTGTTATTCGGTTGTCTCTTCATCTGCGGACCTCCTTCCCATCCGTTTTACGGTGCGGTTTCAAGCGATGTGCTTCTGCCAAAAATACTCATCACACCTTTTGACATATTCGGAAATACCGGTGGAACATACTCTTTTCCGGTGTTCTCCAGATAGTACATATTCAGGGTCATCTCCCCGTTTAATTTTCCGGTGGAATCATCATAATTTGCCGTAAACTGTGAAATCGTTGTACGATCCTTAAAATTGTTGACATAAGCGATCATTTCCTTTAATCCGGCATAGCCTGCCTCATAACGGATACCGATAGAGGCATAATATCCCCGGACCTCTTTTTGCTCTGGTCCTGTCGTTTCCTGTTCTGCTGCATCTGCCCCCTGTGTGCTCTCCTCACTCTGGCTTTCGGATGCAGAAGATGCCTCTGCATCCGGTGCGGTAGTGGAAGAAGCATCCGTTCCTGCAGCCGTGTCCGTGCCATCGGTCTGCACATCCACAGCAAGCGGCTGGTTCATGGTAAACGTAATGTCCGTAATATGGAAATCGCTGCTGTTATCCTCATACGCCTGTAACGACTCAATGGCCTTCTCGGTTGTCATTGCAGAAGGATACGTACTGATAATCGTCTTCTGCTTTTTTACCATCAGCTGAATATTTTCTTTTACCTTCGGAAGTCCTGCCTCCATCTGTTCCATCTGCTGCACTTTTGCCTGGTCGGCCGTATTCTGTTCTTCAATCTTCGCTGCCTTGCTCATTCCCTTACTGAAAATAAAGAAATACGAACATGCCACTATGACAATCGCACAGAAAATGAGCAGCAGCCGCTTGTCGGAATCTGAAATTTTAATTCTATTCATTGGTCTGCTCCTCTCCTTCCATGCTGTCTGTATCGGCATCTGCATCCGCAGACGGAACCGCTTCTTTTATGAGATGCCCGTCCTCCCCGAGAAATGCGCCGGTATAATAAGCATTTAACGTATACGTCCACTTCACCGTGCCGCTGTCTTCATCGGACTCCTCCGACATGGACGGAATCGAAAGATTTTCAAGCAGCGTCACATCCGCAAAATTCAACAGCATCTGTCCGACCGTAACTTTCCGGTCTGCCTCCATATTCAGCGTTACCAGCGAACCGTCCGTCTGAATGTTTTTTACATGGATGGTTGTCGGAAGTTCATTTTCCAGCTGCGCAATCAGCGGATACAGCTGCTCATTTTTCGTGATGGTGGCAAGATCCAGTTTCTCATACACCTGTTCCTCCGCCTGTACCCGCGCGTAATCGTCATACGTCTCCTGCACATAGGAAAGATCATTGATCCGTTTGGTCAGGTTGCGGTGCTCACGATAAGCCAGCAGCTGACGCACACCGGAACCGAGAATCAGCAGGACACTTACCAGCACTGCCCCCGCCAGAATCACATATGCCGTGTGCAGGTCGTTCTTTTTGGAATCTGCCACAAGCATGTCCTTTGGCCTGGCATCAATCGGATGAACCGCCGCACCGATGACCGAAAGGAAACCGACAGCCGTTGCCGCCTTCGGTCTCGTCCCGGAAGATGCCGCATCCGGTGTTACCGTCCCCTCAGCCGCCTTGTTTTTTCCGCTCCGTAAATCGATGACCTTCGTGAAATCAATTTCCTGCAGCGGAAGCGGAAGTTCCTGTGCAAACAGTTTGTGCATGCCTGCAAAACGGGAACCATCGCCAACCAGATAGACATTCCCGACAAATTCCTGTTTGACCTGGTTCTGATAATACTCAACCGCCGTGTTTGCAATGCGCAGATGATACCGCAGGGACTCCGCCAGATCCTCATATGCCTCTTCTGCCAGAGCCTGCTGACGCTTCATCTCCTCCTGGTTTCCCATCTCCGGAATCGTCGGACGGTTGTATATCACATTGTGTTCTAAAAGGAAATCAAGTGCTTTCTCCTCATCGTCAATGCCAAGCACCGGATGGTCGATCACCATCGTGATCGTGGCTCCATAGCCATACGGTGTCACACGCTGAAAGACCAGTTTTTTATTTTCCAGAATACTGATGACCGTTGCCTGTTCTTCCAGCTGCACGACCACGGCATTTTCCAGAAAACTGTCACACAAAAGCTGTACCGTTCCGTTTCCGATATAGTCAAACGTCTCCACCTTAAGCCCTGCCAGCTCGGCAAAGGTCACATAGTTGTTTAAAAGGTTATCCGGAATTGCAACGAGAAGCAGCTTAAGCATCTTCTTTCCGTCTTCTTCCTCCACGTCCATCTTGCTGTAACTAATGGTGTAATTGCTCACATCCATCGGGAAGTAATCACGGATCTGTGCCTCAATGATTCCCATGATCTTATTGTCCTTGACAAACGGGATCATGACCTCACGGGTGACAACCTTAGAGGAGGAAAGGGTAAATACAACTTCCTTCTCATGGATATCGTGTCTGCTTAGTTCGGCCTTTAATGCCGATGCAAACGCTTCTTTGTCGCGGATATAGCCATCTTCCACCGCATGTTCCGGAGTACGGAACGCAAAGGCTTTATGTACCGGCGGATTTTTCTTGCGGTAATCGGCCAGTGCGACTTTTGTCCACCATACACCGGCCTCAATACTTACTACTCTTTTGACCATTTTCATTTTCTCCTTTATATTTTCTAGCAGTTGTGCTGGAAAATGTATGAAAGACAATTATCCCCCGCTCATATTCTCTTCAGGAAGAGGCTGTAAGAATTTTGGCGAAAGATTTTGCGTGCCGGACGCGACCGGACGACATTCGCCATCCGGGCTCATGTCGTCCTTTCCCGTACATCCGTGTACGGGAATCGCTGGGTACTGACAAAATTCTAACGGCCTCTAACCCTTGAGAAAAATCGCGTGTGCTAATTGGCTTTCATACATTTTCCATCGTTATGTTGTGATGTAAAATTTAGATGGCGAATAGGAAGGATGTTCAAAATTCGCCACAGGAATAAGAAAAACTTTACTTTTTTTAATTATGCCATACATAGCAGTTCATGCCATGTTTTAATAAATGCCCATCATGCCGAGATACCAGGTCCAGAAACGGCTGCCCCAGAGTGCGGCGATGAATATGCCTGCCGAAAGGTACGGACCGAGTGCAAGCAGGTTGTTTCGCTTGCTTACTTTCATACGGATGGTATGGATGACGGAGCCAAGAATGCATGCAAGAATAAATGCAAAAATAATGTTTTTTGCGCCTAAGAGCAGTCCTGCATATGCCATGAGTTTGATGTCTCCCCCACCGATTGCTTTGCCGGAGGAGAAATAATACAGGCCATACAAAAACAGGCTGACAATGACTGCCCCGATGATATGGGACAAGATATGCCGGAAATCATACACGGTCATGATGATACCGAGCAGTCCCAGAAACAGGTTCTGGGAAACCGGTATCTGATAGGTTCTCTCATCGATGACCGCAATGACAATCAGGGCAGATGTCATGAGACAATACAGCACACTGCTGAACGTGAAACCGCCCGCCATGAAAACGACCACATACAGCACACCATTTAAAGCCTCGATTAATGGGTACTGTATGGAAATCCTAGCACCACATTGCCGGCATCTGCCCCGAAGAAACAGGTAGGAAAATACAGGAACCATGTCCCGCCAGCCCAGCTTATGTCCGCAGCTCATGCAGTGCGAAGACTGCACAATATTCTCTTTTTTCGGAATACGGAAAATGAGGACGTTTAAAAAACTTCCGATCACGATTCCGTATAAAAATGCAACGATGTAAAGAAAAATCGTAAGTTGGGTTAGCATATGTATACTCCTATTTGTTTAAATTAATTACTTTGATGTAATATCGTCAAAACTTCCTTTTGTAGTTGTTACCTTAACTGTAACCATTGCTTTTGTAGAATCAGCAGACTGGCATGTAATTGTAATATCATCTACAGCTTTTCCAGCCTTTGACTCTAATTTCAAATCAGAAACTGCCCCTATGCCATTTAATTCATAAAATGCATCTTTTAATATTTTTTGCTCATCTGCAGTTCCTCCTCTAACTGTAACTCCACTCGCTCCTGCTGCTGCTGGTTTAATCTCAATTGTATATGTTGCAGCTGGATCTAATGAGGCTGCATTTGAAGAATATGCTGTTGTTGCATCTGTGCATAATCCACTAAGTACCTGGATATCTTTTGCATGTCTTGATTTGTCAATGTATGGAATAACCTGTGTTCCAACGATACCTACTAAGATTGCCATAATTGCGATAACGATGATTAACTCTACCAGTGAGAAACCTCTGTTATCTTTCTGTTCCTTCTTTGCCTTCATGTTCTGAAGCATTTCCATAATCTTCTTCATACCCTTTGTTCTCCTTTAATTTCATATATGTTTTTATGTATCTATCATCACATGCCTCATGGCGGACATGTAACAACCATTTTTCAGGTCCTTTCATCAAGCACCTATACTGTCATACAGACTGTACATCGGCATCATGATTGCAAGGACGATCGGCACCACAATAACTGCCATCACGATGATGATGAGCGGTTCCATTGCGGCAAGCAGTGCCTCGGTCGCCGACTCCACCTCTTCATCATAATATGCTGCAACTTTGTCGAGCATGTCTTCCATATTACCGGTTTCCTCCCCGATCTCTATCATGTGGTAGACCATCGGTGGGAAGACCCCGGAATCTGCCAGCGGCTTCGAGAGCGGGATTCCACGGCTGACCTCTTCGGTCGCATCTTTTAATGCCTGCTTAACCACGGCATTCCCCATCATCTCGGTCACAAGCCCGAGTGCATCCACCAGCTGGACACCGGAGCCCATCAGTGTGGACAGGGTTCGCGTCATGCGCGAGGATGCCGTCTTGATGCTGAGCGGACCAACCAGCGGTACCTTTAGAATAAATTTTCCTAATATATGTGCCCCGCCCTCTGTCTTTTTCCACGCATGGATAAATATGGCAATCCCTGCGATGATGGCAACAATAAAATACCAGCTGTGCACAAAGAAATCACTGACTGCCATGACTGCAAGCGTGATGCCCGGCAGTTTTCCGCCGACTTCGTCAAACTGGGAAGTAAAGGTAGGCACAATCTTAATCATCATGATGGCTACAACAACGATAATAACAAGAATCAGGATGACCGGATAGATCGCCGACTTGATGATCAGCCCCTTCAGGTGGGCTTCTTTTTCAAACTGGCTTCCCACACGGCTGAATGCTTTATCCAGGCCACCGGAGGATTCCCCGGCGGCAACCATCTGCACCATGAGGTTTGGAAAAATCTTCGGGTGCTCCGCCATCGCAACGGCAAGGGTCTCCCCGCGCTGTACGGAATCCCGCACTTCTGCGATTGCGTTGGCAAACTGTTTGTTCTCGGTCTGCTCGGATAGCATGTCGAGTGCCTCAACGACGGTCACGCCGGCATTTAATACGCTCTCAAACTGGCGGCAGAATACGCTCATTTCGCGAACGCTGACGGCTTTTCCGATATGGATTTCGAGATCTTTGTTAAATGCGTTGGCTCTTGCGATGGAAACGATGGTGTTGCCACCGGATTTGAGTTCTGCCGAAGCAACTTCCATGTTCACGGCCTCGATGGTGCCGGTTTTTGGTTTTCCATCGGCCCCGACCACTTCGTATTTATAACTTGCCATGTCTTAACTCCTTTTTAAAACAGCTTCTGCTGCATGTTTCCTGTATCCTGTGCATACTCTACGGCATTTGCCGCATCGATTTTGTGTTTCAGGTACAGGCTGAATAAGGAATCATCCATCGTCTGCATGCCAATCTTCTTACTTGTCTGCATGATGGATGGAATCTGGTGTGCCTTATCCTCCCGGATCAGGTTTTTGATCGCCGGGGTACCGAGCATGACTTCAAATGCCGCCACACGGGATTTTCCGTCGATCGTCGGCAGAAGCTGCTGCGAAATAACAGCTTCCAAAACCGATGCCAGCTGGGAACGGATCTGATTCTGCTGATGCGGTGGAAACACATCAACAATACGCTCGATCGTTGGTGCCGCACCAATGGTATGCAATGTGGAAAATACCAGATGTCCGGTCTCTGCCGCCGTAATCGCGGTGGAAATCGTATCAAAATCTCTCATCTCTCCCACAAGGATAATATCCGGGTCCTCACGTAGTGCTGCACGAAGCGCATTTCCATAGGAATCCGTATCAAGGCCAATTTCTCTTTGGTTTACAATTGACCGATTGTGTTTATGTAAATACTCAATTGGATCTTCCAATGTAATGATATGTTCATTCCGTTCTTTGTTTATGACATCAATCAAAGAGGCCAGCGTGGTTGATTTACCACTTCCTGTTGGTCCCGTCACAAGAACCAGCCCTCTCTTTTTCTTTGTCAATCCAAGCACAGCTTCCGGAATACCGAGTGCTTCCGGTGTTGGAATATCACTTGCCACAATACGAAGAACTGCAGCATACGACCCCCTCTGGTGAAATGCATTGACACGGAATCGCCCCACACGGGTATCGGTATAGGCAAAATCCACTTCACCAGTGGCCTCCATGGTTGCCTTCTGTTTCGGTCCAAACATGGATTCCACCAGTTCTTTGGTCATCGCCGGTGTCAGTTTCTCAAATCCGTCCATTTCATAAAGTGTTCCGCTGATCCTGCACTTCGGCCGTACCCCCACGGTAATATGTAAGTCGGACGCATGATGCGCTTTTGCTATCGAAAGAAGCGTATACATTGACAATTCCATCTGTTTTGCTGCCTTCCCTTCCCTGTTTTATTTAATCCTCTTCGTCATCGTATGCCACACGCTGCACTTCCTCGACGGTGGTGATTCCGCGCAGTGCGTAATCAATGGCACTCATGCGAAGCGTTTTCATGCCATGTGTTAGTGCGATCTCCTCAAGCACATCCGCATTCTCCCCGCGGTTGATCGCCTGCCGCAGGTCTGCCGTGACCGGCATGATCTCATAAATACCGATTCTTCCATAGTATCCGGTTCCGCCGCAGCGGACACATTCTTTGTGCCCCGGTGTGCGGACATTGATCCGTCTGGCGGGATCCTTTATGCCGAGTATTTTTTTCTCTCCTGCGGTTGCCTCCCGGACAATTCCGCATGCCGGACAGACCCGGCGCACCAGACGCTGGGCGATTACCCCGACCACGGAATCCGCAATCAGGTAGTTTTCCACTCCCATATCTGCCAGACGGGTGATGGTATTTGCCGAACTGTTTGTATGTAAGGTGCTGACCACCAAGTGTCCGGTGATGGATGCCTTTACCGCAATCTCTGCGGTCTCCTGGTCACGGATCTCCCCGATCATGATGATGTCCGGATCCTGACGCAGGATGGAACGCAGTGCCGAGGAAAAGGTAAGTCCCGCCTTTTCGTTTACCTGTACCTGGTTGACCCCGTTTAAGTTCGCCTCAACCGGATCTTCTACCGTGATGATATTGACGCCTTCTACGTTTAATTCATTTAATGCGGTATATAATGTCGTGGACTTACCGCTTCCGGTTGGTCCCGTGACGAGAATAAGCCCGTTCGGATGGCTTAGGATGTGGTCAAACTTTTTTAATTCGTCCTCCGGGAATCCCAGATCCCGCTTGTCCAATGTCAGTGCTTTTTTCTGTGCGAGACGCATAACGACCTTTTCCCCATAGACGGTCGGAAGCACGGACACACGGATGTCGTATTCCTGCCGGTCCACAATGCTGGTCGCACGACCGTCCTGCGGGCGGCGCTTTTCGGAAATGTCAAGTCCGCTGACAATTTTAATTCTTGCGATCAGTGCGGCATGCAGGCTGATGTCGTGCCGCATGGCTTCGTGCAGCACGCCATCCACACGGAACCGGATCCGCACCTGGTTTTCCATCGGCTCGATATGGATATCGCTGGCTCTCCTGTGGACCGCCTGCTCGATGATCTGTCCTAACAGTTTGACAATCGGTGCCTGCTGGACATTGTTCTCATCGTTTCCACTCCCGGTTTCTAAGGCTGCCCTGGCTTTTGCCTGTTCCTGCTTTTCCCTTGTATACTGTTCTGCCACACGCAGGGCTTCTGCATTTCCATAGTAGCGGTCGATGGCTGCCGCAATATCACTCGGGGTCGCAGCAAAACGCTCCACCTGACACCCGGTAATGATGGAAACATCGTCCATCGCCCGGATATCCAGCGGATCGCTCATTGCCACGCACAAAAGATTGGGATTTTTCTCATTGAACTTAAACGGAATCAGATTATACTTCCGCAGCACTGCCTCGTCCAAAAGCCGGATGATTTCCTCCGGGATGCGCAGGGTCGACAGATCGACACTCTGTATTTTCAGCTGTGCCTTCAGTGCCTCTACGATCTGTTTTTCGTCTGTAAACCCCAGATCGATCAGTACCACTCCGAGACGCTCTCCCTGTTTTTCTGTTTTTTGGACCTGTAACGCTTTTACCAGCTGATCCTGCGAAATGACTCCTGCATCCACAAGCAGATCGCCCAGTCGCTTCTTCCGGGCAAACCCTACCAACTTATCCATGTAATACTCCCACTACGTTAAACATTTATTATTTTCGAATAATTTCGAGCAATTAATGATTATTATAACCTTTTTTGTTCTCTATTGCAATCCTTTTTCATGTATAAAATATAACTTTATTGCATTTTACCGTTTCTTTTTTTGTGCAAATTTCACATCTAGGTCTTTTGTCCTATTTTATTTGCCGTCATTTCCTCCACAAAAATGCCATATCCTTTCGTTGGATCGTTAACAAGCACATGGGTCACGGCACCGATCAGTTTTCCATCCTGCAGGATCGGGCTTCCGGAGAGTCCCTGCACGATTCCGCCGGTCAGCTTCAGCAGGTTCTCATCCTCCACATGAAAACGGATTCCCTTATTTTTATCTCCCGGTGTATAATCAAGATCATCAATTACGATGCGATATGACTGCAGTTCCCCTGACGCATCCGACAGAATTACCGCATCCTTTGTCTGAATCTCCTGTTTGTAACCGACCGGACACAACAGACTTTCGTTTTTCTTTTCTTCCCGGAAGTTTTTCGTTAACGTGCCATAGATACCGATTTGTGTATTGCTGGACACTTCTCCGATCTGGTTGTCTTTCCCATAATAGACA
>OLXW01001340.1_pt1 | contig 12830 bp, 8 predicted proteins | sample 1673551 | NCBI WGS metagenome assembly OLXW01 (sample SAMEA103958114, study PRJEB25191) | human gut metagenome | reverse complement strand
TACCCCTTCCTGCTGCAGAGTTTCAAGGAGATCAGACATTTGTACAAACACCTCGATTTTGCCGGTTGTCTGGCACAAACCGGCTGTTCAGCTTTATCATAGCACAATCGTGGGGATTTGTGTAGGGGGCACGTGGCGAAAAAATAGCAAAGAGAGGCGGCCCCAAACAGGGACCGCCTCTCTTCATGAAGAAAGAAGAAATGGAAAAACGCTTAAGTTGTGCCGGAAAACCGCGCTGGATCAGGCGTTATCCAGACCCGACATCTGCTTGACGGCCTTCATGGCGAAGGTCAGGGTGCGGCCCATGGCCACACCAGCCATCAGGCAGGGGTAGTTGTTGGCAAAGAAGCTGCCGGACATATCACCGGTGATATACAGGCCCTCCATGGGCTGGTTGTTGTTGTCCAGCGCCTGACCCTTTTCGTTGATGGCAATGCCCTGCTCGGTGGTCAGCAGAGAGGCACCCAGCCAGCAGCCATAGAAGGGCGCAGTGCGGATGGCACTCAGGCGGTAAGCGGGCTTGCCGAAATCCTCATCGTTCTGCTTGTCGTACAGCTCATTGTAGCGCTCCACGGTAGCAAGGAAGGTGTCCTTGGCAGCACCGGTAAAGCCCATCTTGTCAGCCAGCTCGTCCAGCGTATCGCACTTGAACAATGCACCGGCCTCAATAGCCTCGTCCATCTTACCCTGAATGTACTTCTCGCCGCCGTTGCGGGTCTGGGCAGAGCAGCCGATGGTGTGGAAACGCTTTGCGTCCTCCAGAATGTTGGCATCGCAGATCTGTGCGTAGACGCGGCCCGGCTGGTGGGCGGCAGCGTAGACGATATCGTTGTAGGGGCAGCTCTCGTTGGCAAAGCGCTCGCCGTTGCGGTTCACCTTCAGGAAGGGCTGGGTACCGGGGTTGTACTGGCGGATCTTGCCGGGGAAGGCCTTGCCGCCAAAGGCAGTGTCGCTATCCACATAGCCGCCATCCACGCCGGGGGCAACAACGCCGCGGTCAAACAGCATGGGAGCGGCTTCCTTGTCCAGATTGGCACCGGCCCACACAGCAGCGCGGATGCCGTAGCCCTTGTCGGCGGGGGAGTAGGAGCAGGCGGTGGTCACGCTGGTGCCCAGCGGGTCCAGCTGCTCCATCATGTAGGGGTTGCCGGGGAAACCGCCGCAGGCCAGCAGCACGCCCTTGTTGGCGTTGTAGCGGATAAAGTGGTCATCCTCGGTGCTCTGGGCGATGACGCCGGTAATGCGGTCCTCGCTGTTCTTTTCCAGCTTGGCAAGGCTGGTCTTGAAGTCTACGTCGTAGCCCAACTCCTGAATGTACTGCAGCAGCAGCTCATTACGGGGCAGGCCGGATGCGCTCTCGCTGGCCATGTAGTTGTGCTCCTGCACAGGGTAGAGGTAGTCGGTGTTGTGCTCGGCATTCTCTGCAGGCCATGCAGCCTCGCTGCCGGAGGTGAAATCGCATACCCAGCCGTACTTATCTTCCAGAATGCTGCGCATGAAGTCGTGCATGGCGGCAGACTCGTTGATCCAGGTCTTGACAACGCGCTGATCGCACTTGCCGGAGGCGTAGCGGGAGATCTCGCTCAGCAGCTTTGCCTTATCGGTGGCGGGTTCGCCAGCCTCCTTAGCGGCAGCAGAATCAACAGCGCCGTACCAGTGACGGGTGTCCTGCACGTTGGCGTTCTGCTCGATAACACGGAAGTTCAGGCCGTTGGCAGCAGCATAGGCGGCAGCGAACATACCGCCGTTGCCTGCACCCACAATGAGGATGTCGGTGTCCACGGTCTCAGTGATGGCAGTCTCGTCGATATCAGGCTCTTTGCCCAGCCAGTCGTTTGCGTCGCCTGTGGGCAGCTGCACGCTGGACACCACGGCCTCACCCTTTGCCTGTGCGTAGCAGCTCTTGGCAGCCTTCATCACGGCATCGGAGGTGATGGTGGAGCCGGAAACACCGTCGATCTCGGCAGAACCAGCAGCCAGCAGCTGTTCACGCAGCTCATCGGCAGCGGCAGCGCCGAAAGAAGCGGTCTCGCCGGAGGTATCCACCACCACGTCGGTGACAGCGCTGTCGGAGAAGGTCATGGTGACCTTGACGGTGGAGGAGATGCCCTCGGCAGTGCCCTCGTAGGTGCCGGGAATGTACTGACCGGCGGCACCGGAGGCAGTGGAGCTGGAGGCGGAATTGCAGGCGGCCAGAGCACCGGCAGTGACACCGCTCATGGCGGCGGCAGCGGCGATCTTCAGAAAGCCTTTGCGGGAGATCTTATTCATAGGGATGCTCTCTTTCTCTTTTCTCTTCTTATCGTGCAGCAGGGTGAAAACCACTTTGCTGAATCTTTAACAATTGTAGCGTAGAGTGACGCACTTTACAATTCAATTGTGTTATATTATAATTTAGAAAATCCTAATGTAAGAAAGCGAGGATGCGCAGATGAACCAGAGTGCACTGGAAGGATTTGTGAAGATCGTAGAGATGGACAGCTTTTCAGCAGCAGCAGAGGCACTGTATCTTTCGCAGTCAGCGCTTTCGCAGCAGATCCGCACGCTGGAGGGGCAGCTGCAGTTTGAACTGTTTCAGCATGTACCGCGCCGGGTGATCCTGACCCCGGCAGGCCGGGACTTTTACCCCAAGGCAAAGCAGCTGACGGCCTTGTATCAGGAGGCAGTGCGCCATGCCCGTGCGGTACAGCAGCAGGAAAATCCGCCGGAACGGCATCTGGTCATTGCATGGAGCCATGAGGCGATGCGGATGTTCGGGTACGACCTGTTTTCTCTGACGAACGAGCTGTGTCTGCAATACACGTCTATTATGATGCAGTGCGCCAGTCGCAGCGAGGTCTGGCGCAGTCTGAAAAAAGGGGACGCGGACCTTTCTTTCCAGCTGGAAAGTGCGGAATTTTACGCGCAGGGGTTCACTTTCATCCCGCTGCTTTATGTGCCGGAGCTGTGCATTCCCATCCACCCGCCCGCCGATATGCCGGTGGGCAGGCTGAGTCTGGAGCAGGCGCTGCAATACCGCTGGCTGCCCGTCAAAGAGATGTACCAGACCGTCTACGAGACCAGCCTGCTGCAGGAGGGGCTGGAGCGCGGAGTGAACTTTACGCCGGTGGGCGGCATCCGCAGCGCATCCTATGGGGATCCTGCGCTCAAGATGGTTCCTGCAGTCTATTACCGCAGACCGGATCTCAGCTTTGCGCGGGTGCTGGACTGGGGCAGGGGACACCGGTTCGGCATCGTGCTGGGACAAAAGCGCGAGGATCCGGTGGTAATGGCCTATGTCCGCGCTTTGCAGCAGCTGCTGCCGTCCCTCTCGGAAAAGCTGTTCGGCCTGAAGCTGGAAGCGGTGGAAGAATAAAGAAAAAAGAAAACCCTCTCAGGCGCATTCGCGCCAGCTCTCCCGAAGGGAGAGCTCTATTGCAGCTGACCGGTAACTGCTGAAAAGCTCCCCCTCTCGGGGGAGCTGGCATCGCGTAGCGATGACTGAGAGGGTAAACAAATAGCACCTGCTGCCTTCCTTTCCGAAGGCAGCAGGTGCTATTTTTGTGCTTATACTGCGATGACGGGCAGCTTACTCCACCACGTCCTCGAACTGGCTGTTGTACAGGTCGGCGTAGAAGCCGCCTGCTTCGATCAGCTGGTCGTGGGTGCCCTGCTCCACAATATCGCCATCTCGCATCACAAGGATGAGGTCGGCATCCCGGATGGTGGAAAGACGGTGTGCGATCACAAAGCTGGTGCGGCCCTCCATCAGGCGGTCCATGGCGGTCTGGATGCGCTGCTCGGTGCGGGTATCCACGCTGCTGGTGGCCTCGTCCAAAATCAGGATGCGGTTGTCGGCCAGAATGGTGCGGGCGATGGTGAGCAGCTGCTTCTGGCCCTGACTCACGTTGGAAGCGTCCTCGTTCAGCTCCATCTGGTAGCCGCCGGGCAGGGTGCGGATAAAGTGGTCAGCGTTGGCAGCCTTGGCGGCGGCGATCACTTCTTCGTCGGTAGCATCCAGACGGCCATAGCGGATGTTCTCCATGATGGTGCCCTTGAACAGCCATGTGTCCTGCAGCACCATGCCGAAGCCCTCGCGCAGAGCGCTGCGGTCAAAGTCACGCACATCGTGACCATTCAGGGTGATGGAACCGGAATCCACATCATAGAAGCGCATGAGCAGCTTGACCATGGTGGTCTTGCCCGCGCCGGTAGGGCCGACGATAGCCACCTTCTGGCCGGGCTTGACCTCGCAGCTGAAATCGTGGATGATGGTCTTGTCCGGGGTGTAGCCGAAGCGGACATGACTGAATGTCACCTGACCGTTGATGCAGCCGGGGTCGGCGCGGCGGGCCGGGTCTGCCTGCTGATCCTCTTCCGGCTCGTTCAGAAACTCGAACACCCGCTCAGCGGCAGCGGCCATGCTCTGCAGCATGTTGGACACCTGAGAAAGCTGCTGGATGGGCTGGGTGAAGTTCTTGACGTACTGGATGAAGGCCTGAATGTCACCGATGGTAATGGTGCCGTTTGCCGCAAAAATGCTGCCCACGATGGCCACTGCCACGTAGCCCAGATTGCCCACAAAGTTCATAATGGGCATCATCAGGCCGGAGAGAAACTGGCTCTTCCATGCGGATTCGTACAGCTTGTCGTTGGCGGCGTTGAAGTCGTTCAGCACCACGGCCTCGCGGTTGAAGGCTTTGACCACGTTGTGGCCGGAGTAGACTTCTTCCACCTGACCGTTCACAACGCCCAGAATGGCCTGCTGGGCCTTGAAGTATTTCTGGCTGAACTTGACCACGATGAGCACCAGCACCAGCGAGACCGGCAGGATCAGCAGGGCGATCAGGGTCATCTTCGGGCTGATGGACAGCATCATGACCAGCACGCCGATCATGGTGGTCACACTGGTGATGAGCTGGGTGATGCTCTGGTTCAGGCTCTGGCCCAGCGTGTCCACATCGTTGGTGATGCGGGACAGCACCTCGCCCACGGTGCGCTTTTCAAAGTAGGCAAGGGGCAGGCGGTTGATCTTTTCGCTGATCTGCTTGCGGAAGTCGTAGCAGACTTTCTGGGAAAGGCCGGTCATGAGCCAGCCCTGAATAAAGCTGAAGGCGCTGCTCAGCAGGTACATGCCCAGCAAAAACAGCAGGATGCGGCCGATATACACAAAGTCGATGCTGCCGGTGCCGCGCAGCTTGGCGATCCAGCCGGTGGCAAGAGCCGTGGTGGCCTTTGCCAGCACCTTAGGGCCTGCAATATTGAAGATGGTAGAAAGAATGGCAAATACAATGGCGGTAACGAGCGAAAGGCGGTAGCGGCCAAGGTTGCGCACAAGCTGCAGCAGGGTGCCCTTGAAGTCCTTGGCGCGTTCGGTCGTCATGCGTCCGGGTCTTGGCATATCACTCACCCTCCTTTTCGGTATTCAGAGATTTGAGGTCCAGCTCCTTCTGGCTCAGCTGGCTGCGGGCGATCTCCTGATACTCCGGGCAGGAAGCCATCAGCTGGGCATGGGTGCCCTTGCCCACCAGGCGGCCTTCGTCCAGCACCAGGATCTGGTTTGCATGCAGCACAGTGGAGATGCGCTGTGCCACAATGATAACGGTAGCGTTATCGGTCTGGGCTTTCAGTGCACGGCGCAGGGCAACATCGGTCTTAAAGTCGAGGGCAGAAAAGCTGTCGTCGAACAGATAAATTTTGGGGTCCTTGGCAATGGCGCGTGCAATGGAAAGGCGCTGCTTCTGTCCGCCGGACACATTGGAGCCGCCCTGTGCAATGGGGCTTTGGTAGCCCTCGGGCTTTGCGTCGATGAACTCGGTGGCCTGCGCAATGGCAGCAGCCTTTTTTACATCGGCATCGGTGATGTGCTCCCCGCCGAACTTCAGGTTCGAGTCGATGGTGCCGCTGAACAGCACGCCCTTCTGGGGCACATAGCCCAGCAGGTCGTGCAGCTGTGCCTGCGGCATATTGCGCACATCGATGCCATCCACGGTCACGCTGCCGCCGGTGACATCATAAAAGCGGGGGATGAGGTTGAGCAGGGTGGATTTGCCGCAGCCGGTAGAGCCGATGATGGCGGTGGTCTCGCCGGGCTTTGCGGTAAAGCTGATGTGCTCCAGCGCATCGCTGTCCGCACCCGGGAAGCGGAAGCTCACATCGTGGAACTCTACCTCACCCTGCCAGTTTTCGTGCTCCTGCGCGGGCTTTGCAGCAGCTTCGTCCGGGTCGTTGATGGTGGCCCTGGTGCGGATCACCTCATCGATGCGCTCCGCAGCCACACCGGCGCGGGGCAGCATGACGGCCACCATGGCCAGCATCAGGAAGGACATGACGATCTGCATGGTGTAGGTGATGAATGCGATCATCTCGCCCACCTGCATGGTGCCGTTGTCCATGGCCTTGCCGCCGAACCAGACGATCAGCAGGCTGGTGCCGTTCATGATGAGGGTCATAAAGGGCATCATGGCAACCATGGCACGGTTGGTGAACAGCTGGGTGCTCATCAGGTCTTTGTTGGCCTTGTCGAAGCGTTCCTCCTCAAACTTTTCACGGCTGAAGGCACGCACCGGCATGATGCCGGTCAGAATCTCGCGGCTGACGAGGTTCAACCGGTCCACCAGCTTCTGCATGATCTTGAACTTGGGCATGGCCACACTCATTAGGAAGAGGATGAGCAACAGCAGAACGGCCACATCCAGCACGATGATCCAGGAAAGGCCGGTGCTGCTGTTCAGCACATGCAGCACGCCGCCAATGCCCAGAATGGGCGCATAGGCCACCATGCGCAGCAGCATGACGCAGACGAACTGCACCTGCTGGATGTCGTTGGTGGTGCGGGTGATGAGAGATGCGGTGGAAAAATTCTCGATCTCTGCATTGGAGAACCCGATGACGCTGGCAAAGGTCTCCCGGCGCAGGTCGCGGCCAATGGCGGCGGACACACGAGAGGCGAGGAAGCCCACCGCAATGGACACAGCCACCATCAGCAAAGTCAGGCCCAGCATCTGGCCGCCTACGCGGTAAAGATAGCGCATCTGCACATCGTGGGCAATGCCCTGAGCCTCGTATTCCAGCTGCACCAGAAGCATGGACTGGCTTTTGAGGTTCTCCATCAGGGTATCATCCAGACTGGCAAAAGCACCGGCCAGCTGCTGCTGGACAGCTTCGCGGGTGAAGCCGGGCATCTGGCTCATAGCGGCAAACTGGGCGCATACGGTGTCCAGATCTTCGGCAGTGGGGGTGACGGTCTCGCTATCCGTGGTGGTGCTCTCAGAGGATGCCGCCTGCATGTCAGCAAGGCCGGTCATGCCCATGGTGTCCTGCCCGGCGGGGGCGTTCGCTGCCTGCGCGGCGGCCATATACAGCACGATGTCCGGCGTGGTGACGGCATCCTCCAGCGCGGTGCGCTCGTCATCGGTCAGGTCGGTGCGCAGCTTCAGCACGCCGTCGTCCTGAAGATAATACCCGTAGGCGTTCTGGAGCGCATCGGCGTCCTCTTCGCTCATCAAAAGCGTGAGGGCATCCAGCGTGCTCTGGCGTATCGTTTCCGGCAGGGGGCTTTCAATGCCGCCCTGCTGGATGCCGGTGTCCACGATCCTGCTGGTGTAGTCCGGCAGCGAAAGATCGCAGTACGCCTGCACGAACAGCAGCGCGAACACCACAAGACAGACGGCCCAGTGCCGGGCCAGCTGCTTGAAAATTTTCGTCATAGTTCGGTTCTCCCTTCGTTGTTTTTTGCTTCACGGGAAGCGTTTTCCGCAAGGATGGCGTCCATCAGTGCGCCGCGCAAAACGTTCATCTGCTGCACCTGCTCCGGTGTCAGCCGGGCCATCACGCAGGCAAAATAATCGCTGAGTGCATCTTCACACCGGGCACAGGCGGCGTAGCCCTCCGGCGTGATGCGCACCAGCGTTTTGCGCCGGTCAGCCGGGTCCGCTTCGCGCAGAACAAGGCCGTCCTGTTCCAGCTGGCGCAGGCTGCGGCTGATGGCCGGCAGCGGCTGGTGTGCCTCCCGGGCAAAATCGGAAACATACACCGCTCCGTTCTGCCCGCGGGTACTGATCGTGTGAGCCAGACCCTCCAGCATGGGAAAGTGGCACTTGGGACAGCCCCGCAGAGCCGCCTTCATGCCGGCCCGGGACGCCTTGCTCAGCCGTCCGAAAAAATGGCACAGGCCGTGAAAGCTCGCCGCGGCTTCGGTCTCGTTCAACATTCTATCCCTCCTCATTGCAAAATGCTTAACAGCTGTTAACTATTAACGCCTGACAATAATATTCCTCCGGCACCCAGAATGCAAGGGCAGTTTAGGATAATTTTAAAAAAGTTCACAAAAAGGGGAGAACGGCAGAAAGCCTGAACCGCCCGGCAGCTGCATAAATAGAATAAGAAACATTTCTGCGGGAGGGGCGGCGGCAGTGGAACAGAACCTGACAAGAATTTTTACACTTTTTGGCGGCTTGGCACTGTTTTTATACGGCATGGATGCGCTCAGCCACAGTCTGGAAACAGCGGCAGGCAGCCGCCTGAAAAACCTGCTGGCCGCTGTGACCGGCAGCCCGATGCGGGGCGTGCTGGCGGGGGCTGCGGTCACGGCGGTGCTGCAAAGCAGCTCGGCAGTCACGGTAATGGTGCTGGGCTTTGTAAGTGCGGGCCTGCTGACCCTGCGGCAGGCGGTCCCGGTGATCTTTGGCTGCAACATCGGAACCACCGTTACCGCACAGCTGCTGGCTTTCCGGCTGGAAGATATGCGCGGCCTTGTGCTGCTGGCCGGGCTGCTGCTCTGCTTTGCCTGTGCGGGGCGGAAGGGCCGGGCTATTGGCCGGGCGGTGTTCGCCTTTGGCCTGCTGTTCGAGGGCATTGCCGATATGGGCACTGCCATGGAACCGCTGGCGCAAAGCCCGGTGTTCGTGCACTGGCTGGGTCGGGTGCGGCAGCACTCATGGCTGGGGCTGCTGGCGGGGCTTGGCATGACCCTGACAGTGCAGAGCAGCTCGGCTACCATTGCCTTGCTGCAGAACTTTGCAGCCCGCCCCGGGCTGGACGGCAGCAGTCTGTTGGGTCTTGCGGGTGCGCTGCCGGTGCTGCTGGGCGATAACATCGGCACCACCATCACGGCAGTGCTGGCATCCTTGAGCGCAAGCCGGGACGCAAAGCGGGTGGCTGCGGCCCATGCAGTGTTCAATCTGACCGGCGCGGCGGTGTTCTGCGCCGGTCTGCCGTTGTATGTGCGGCTGACGGCTGCACTTTCGCCCAAAGGGCCGGAGCTTGCCGTGATCGCCCGGCAGATCGCGAATGCGCACACCTTGTTCAATGTGATGTGCACGCTGGTGTGGCTGCCGCTGACCCCACTGATGGTGCGGTTTGTGTGCCGCCTTGTGCCGGACCGGGCAGTGCGGTAAGTTTTTACTGGACAAACATACCAATTGCGCATATACTGAAAGGGATGAAACCTACCGCGGAACAAAAAGGAAACATTGCTATGCGACAGAAAATCGGAAGAGTGTGTATGGTGCTGGGCGCGCTGCTGATCCTTGCGGCAGCAGCCCTGCTGGCCTATAACAAGTGGGATGCATCCCGTGCAGACAAGGCCTCGCAGGAGGTGCTGGGCGAGCTGGAGCAGACCCTGAACGCTGCCATTGAGGAAAAGGCAAAATCGGATACCGTGGCGCTGCAGCCGGAGCTGGACCCCACGCAGGAAATGACCGTGACCGAACTGAACGGCTGGGATTACATCGGCTATCTGTCCATTCCATCCATCGGGCTGGAACTGCCGGTGATGAGCCAGTGGAGCTATGCGGGCCTGAAGATTGCGCCCGGCCGTTACTCCGGTTCCACCTATGCGGATAACATGGTGGTCTGCGCCCACAACTATGCAAAGCATTTCAGCCCCATCAAGTGGCTGACCGAGGGCGCGCAGGTCTATTTTACGGATATGGACGGTATGCGCTGGACCTACGAGGTCTCCTATGTGGAAAACCTGCAGCCCACGCAAATTGAGGAAATGACCGAAAAGACGGAGGAGTCCGATGAATGGGATCTGACCCTCTTTACCTGCACCACCGGCGGCAGCGCCCGGTGCGCTGTGCGGTGCGTGCGGACGAGTTACCCGGCGCTCACAACGGAGACCGCAGAATAAGATGCAAAAAATCCCCTGTGCACTGGCACAGGGGATTTTTCATATCCGGTATTCAGTGGGCGGTGCCCATCTTCACAGGGGATTACTTGCTCTGAATGTACTCGTCAATGGCCTTTGCAGCAGCCTTGCCTGCGCCCATGGCCTTGATGACGGTGGCTGCGCCGGTCACGGCATCGCCGCCGGCGTACACACCATCGCGGCTGGTTTTGCCGTCGTCGCCGTCGGTAACGATGCAGCCGTGCTTGTTGGTTTCCAGACCCGGGGTGGTGGAGCGGATCAGCGGGTTGGGGCTGGTGCCCAGACTCATAATGACCGTGTCCACATCCAGCTCGAACTCGCTGCCCTTCTTTTCGATGGGGCGGCGGCGGCCGGAAGCATCCGGCTCGCCCAGCTCCATCTCAATGCAGGTGATGGACTTGACAAAGCCCTCGTCGTTGGCGTGGATCTCCACAGGGTTGCACAGGGTCTTGAAGATGATGCCCTCTTCCTCGGCGTGCTCCACCTCTTCCTTACGGGCGGGCAGCTCAGCCATGCCGCGGCGGTAGACGATGTACACGGTCTCGGCACCCAGACGCAGGGCGCTGCGGGCAGCGTCCATAGCCACGTTGCCGCCGCCCACAACGGCGACCTTTTTGCCGGTGCGGATGGGGGTCTTGCTGGTGGGCAGATAAGCCTTCATCAGGTTGGAGCGGGTCAGGAACTCGTTGGCAGAGTAGACGCCCTTCAGGCTCTCGCCGGGGATGCCCATGAAGCGGGGCAGACCGGCACCGGAGCCTACGAACACGGCCTCGTAGCCGTACTCGTCCATCAGCTCGTCGATGGTGAGCACCTTGCCAATGACCATATTGCACTCAAAATCAACGCCCATCTTCTTCAGGCCGTCGATCTCCTGCTGCACGATGGCCTTGGGCAGACGGAACTCAGGGATGCCGTACATCAGCACACCGCCGGCCACATGCAGGGCCTCGTAAACGGTGACCTTGTAGCCAAGCTTTGCCAGATCGCCTGCGGCGGTCAGGCCGGCAGGGCCTGCGCCGATGATGGCCACCTTGTGGCCGTTCCATTCGGGCACGATGGGGGCGGTGTGCACATTCTCACGGTGCCAGTCGGCAACAAAGCGCTCCAGGCGGCCGATGCCCACCGGCTCGTTTTTGATGCCGCGGGTGCACTTGCCCTCGCACTGGCTCTCCTGCGGGCATACACGGCCGCAGACAGCGGGCAGGGAAGAGGAACGGTTGATCACCTGATAAGCGGCTTCAAAGTCGCCCTCGGCCACATGGCCGATGAACTCGGGGATATCGATGCCCACAGGGCAGCCGGTCTGGCAGGGTTTGTTCTTGCAGTGCACGCAGCGCTTTGCTTCGTTCACGGCCATTTCTTCGGTGTAGCCAAGTGCAACTTCCTTAAAGTTCTTGTTGCGCACATTGGGGTCCTGCGTAGGCATGGGGCACTTCTTCGGGTCCATATTGAAAGCCATCTTATTTTACCTCCTGATTGAGCAGATTGCATGCCGCTTCACGGGCGTGTGCCTCAAACGGGCGGTACATGGTGCCGCGGGCCATTGCCTCATCAAAATCCACCAGATCGCCGTCAAAGTCGGGGCCGTCCACGCAGGCGAACTTGGTCTCGCCGCCAACGGTCAGGCGGCAGCCGCCGCACATGCCGGTGCCGTCGATCATGATGGGGTTCATGGAAACGATGCTCTTCAGGCCATGCTTCTGGCAGGTCTTGACCACGAACTTCATCATGATCAGCGGGCCAATGGTGATGACCAGATCGTACTGGTTGCCGGCGGCCACCAGCTCGTCCAGTGCAGCGGTAACAACACCCTTGGTGCCATAGCTGCCGTCGTCGGTCATAATGCGCAGCTCGTCGCTGCAGGCTTTGAACTCGTCCTCAAGGATCAGCAGGTCCTTATTGCGGAAGCCCACCACGCTGTGCACCACACAGCCCTGCTCGTGCAGCTCACGGGCAATGGGCAGAGCGATGGCGCAGCCTACGCCGCCGCCCACGACACATACCTTCTTCAGGCCTTCCACCTCGGTGGCGCGGCCCAGCGGGCCTACAAAGTCGTGGACACTCTGGCCCACCTGCAGGCTGTTCAGCTCCATCGTGGTACCGCCCACGATTTGAAAAATGATATCTACAGTGCCCTTTTCGCGGTCGTAACCGGCCACGGTCAGGGGGATGCGCTCGCTGTCCTCAAACGGGCGCACAATGATAAACTGGCCCGGCTTTGCCTTTTTGGCGATCAGCGGGGCTTCAATGACCATCTTCGTCACGGTGGGATTCAGCGCGACTTTTTCAGTGATCTTATACATTGTGTTTGCTCCTTTATGCTGGCTTTTCCTATTTCTGCGCACGAAAACGCGCCTGTATGCCCTCGGCGGCATAACAGACGCAGCTCTTACAGGCGACAAAATGACACTTTCCATTATAATAGTTTACAAAAGGGAAAGCAAATCAATTTTCTTCGTGTATGTCGTGACAAACTTGAATGATGACACAGGTAAAGCCCGCAAAAGTGAAGTCTTTTGAATACAGACAGGCGGGTTTCCAACTTTTTTGCAGAAAATGCAAATTTGTGGTTGACAATTTCCGGGCGGTACGGTATAATAATCAGCGTCGCCGGTAAACAGTCCGGCACAAACACATGGAATGTGCGGCCGTAGCTCATCTGGTAGAGCGCCACCTTGCCAAGGTGGAGGTAGCGAGT
>OLXW01001318.1_pt1 | contig 13022 bp, 8 predicted proteins | sample 1673551 | NCBI WGS metagenome assembly OLXW01 (sample SAMEA103958114, study PRJEB25191) | human gut metagenome | reverse complement strand
GGATCTGTGGCTAAGACAATATCTGCATCTTTTTCTTTAGCTAACTTTAATGCTAACTCAAATGCTTTCGGATCTTCCGGGTTCGGATAGGATACCGTTGGGAAGTTACCATCCGGTTTTTCCTGTTCCGGTACAACATAAACCTGTTCAAATCCTAACTCTTTTAATACTCTTCGCACCGGAAGATTTCCTGTTCCGTGAAGCGGTGTGTATACAATTCGGATATCTTTTGCCATCGCTTTGATGATCTCCGGATGGATACTCTGTTTCTTCAATTCCTCCATATAACGGTCATCTAAAGATGCATCGATCACATGGAAAAGTCCTGTTTTGACTACTTCTTCTTTTCCCATGGTCTTTACACTGGAGAACTCTGTAACCTTTGCAACTTCTGCTAAGATGTTCTTATCGTGTGGCGGTGTGATCTGCGCACCATCTTCCCAGTATACTTTATATCCGTTATATTCACGCGGATTGTGGCTTGCCGTGATGACAATTCCGGCTATGCAATGCAGTTCCCGCACTGCAAAGGACAATTCCGGTGTCGGACGCAGACTGTCAAAAATGTAGGTCTTTATTCCATTTGCATTTAAGCAAAGTGCTGCTTCTGTTGCAAATTCCGTAGACATTCTTCTCGAGTCATATGCGATTGCCACACCCTTTTCCTGTCCGTTCTGGCTCAGGACATAATTTGCAAGTCCCTGTGTTGCCTGACGCACGGTATAGATGTTCATGCGATTTGTTCCGGCTCCGATCACTCCACGCAGTCCGCCTGTTCCAAATTCTAACTGACGGTAAAATCTGTCTTCTATCTCTTCTTTGTTATTCTCGATTGCTTTCAGCTCGGCTTTTGTAGCATCATCAAAATAAGGATCACTGCACCACTGCTGATATATTTTCATATAATCCATTTATTTTACCTCTTTACGCCAATAATCTAATGTCTCTTCTATCGTACGTTCTAATGGAATCTCCCGTTTCCAGCCGGTACACTCCACCAGCTTCCGGATGTCTGCCTCTATGATCGGCACATCGACCGGTCTTAATTTTTCCGGGTCTACCTCTACTTTGATATCGGCTTTGGAAAAGGATACGATCGTATCTAAAATCTGCTGAATGGAAACAGCATGTCCACTTCCGACATTGTATGTCTCTCCTGCCTTTCCATGCTCCATAATCAATGCATAGGCACGGATCACATCTCTGACATCCGTAAAATCTCTCTTGGCACTCAGATTTCCCACACGCATGACTGCTTCTCTTTTTCCGGCTTCAATCTCTGCTGCCTGCTGACAAAAATCTGCCACAACAAACATCGGTGTCTGGTTCGGTCCGATATGATTGAACGCCCGTACCATCATGACATCTAATCCGTAAGCATCTGCATAGATTTTTCCAAGCATATTCTGGCATGCTTTCGTTGCCGCATAGATGTTGCCCGGTCTGCTGCAGTTATTTTCTTTAATCGGTGTCTCTTCCGGCAGAATGTGTCCGTATTCCTCACCGGAACCGATCAGTAACATTCTTGCTTTGATACCGGATTCCCGAAATGCTTCTAATACATTCGAGCCGCCCTTGACGTTTACGTCGATCGTCAGTGCCGGATTTTTCCAGGAAACACTAACAGAGCTCTGTGCTGCTAAGTGAAAGATCCAGTCCGGCTGTTCCGCCTTAAAAAGCCCGGTAATGTCATCTTTTTTTAAAATGTCCAGATCACATACTTTGACATTCTCTGCCTCTATCTGCTCCTGCGGCATCTTTGTAACCGTAACTTCCATATGAAGTTCTTCTTTTAAATAACGCATCAGGTAAGCACCTACAAAGCCTGCTCCACCTATAATCAATGCTTTCATATTTTCGTCCCTATTAAATATTCTGGATTTTAATTTCTTCTTCTACAAGAGCCATATCGTTCTTTACCATACGCTCTACTAATTCCGGGAATGCGATCTCACGTTTCCAGCCAAGTGTTGTCTCTGCTTTTTTCGGATCTCCGATCAAAAGCTCTACCTCTGCCGGGCGGAAGAATTTTGGATTTACTTTGACTAAAACTTTTCCGGTTGCTTTGTCTTTTCCGATCTCGTCTACGCCGCTTCCTTCCCATGCAATCTCGATTCCTGCCTGTGCAAATGCTGTCTCTACAAATTCACGGACGGTTCGTGTCTCGTTGGTTGCGATCACATAATCATCTGCCTCTTCCTGCTGAAGCATTAACCACATTGCTCTGACGTAATCTTTTGAATGACCCCAGTCACGCTTTGCATCCATGTTTCCAAGCTCCAAATGATCCTGTATGCCATGTTTGATCCTTGCCACTGCATCTGTGATCTTACGGGTTACAAATTCTTTTCCTCTTCTCTCACTCTCGTGGTTGAATAAGATTCCACTGCATGCATACAGTCCGTAACTCTCACGGTAGTTCTTTGTGATCCAGTGTCCGTAAAGTTTTGCTACTCCGTATGGACTTCTCGGATAGAACGGTGTGGTCTCTTTCTGTGGGATCTCCTGTACTTTTCCAAACATTTCGGAAGTAGATGCCTGATAGAAACGGCAGCTTGGTTTTACGGTACGGATCGCTTCTAACATATTGGTAACACCTAATGCATCAATCTCTGCTGTTCCGATCGGTGTATCCCAGGAAGTCGCAACAAATGACTGCGCTGCTAAGTTGTATACTTCATCTGCCTGAGAAATCTTCATTGCAGAAATCAATGAGATCGGGTCTGTCATATCTGCATAGATAAAGTTGATCTTATCTTTGATATGGTCTACATTTCCGTAATCTACGACACTCTTTCTTCTCATGATGCCGTATACATTGTAGCCCTTTTCTAATAACAGTTCTGCTAAGTATGAACCATCCTGTCCTGTGATTCCTGTAATTAATGCGTTTTTCATGTTTATTCTCCTTATTTTTCTTCCTTTGAAGCTTTTTACTTTTCGTATTTAGATATACTCATCACGATTGCAGATCTTTAAGTTTTCGAGTACCTTTTTGATATCTCCGGCACTGTTTTTGTTGCAGATCAGGGTTGCATCCTCTGTATCTACGATGATCAGGTCTTCGATTCCAACCGTGGCGATCAGCTTCTGACTTCCCTCTATAATATTATTCTTACTGTTTATGGTAATAATATTACCATTTACTACATTTCCGTTTTCGTTGGATTTTTTGATTCTTCCAACCGCTAGCCAGGAGCCGACATCATCCCATCCGAACACTCCCGGCAGAATATAGATATTGGATGCCTTTTCCATAATGCCATAGTCGATGGACTCTGACTGGAAAGTCGGGAAAATATTTTCAAGTACAATATCTTCTTCCGGTGTTCCGATGGCATCTTTGATCTTCATCAATCCCTCATAGGTAGAACCCATATATTTTTTCAGATTATCCAAAATCGTGGAAATCTTCCAGACAAACATTCCACTGTTCCAGAGGTATTCCTCTGTTGCTAAGTATTCTTTTGCAACCTCTAAACTCGGTTTTTCTACAAAGCGTTCTACTTCATATGCCTGACCGTCTGTTTTATCAGAATTGAACTTGATGTAGCCGTAACCGGTCTCCGGATAGTCCGGGGTAATTCCGATCGTTACCAGATTGGCACCCTTTTCTGCTACTGCGCAACCTTCAGACAGTGTGTTGACAAACATGGTATTGTATTTGATCAGATGGTCTGATGGCAATACCATCATCAGTGCATCCTCATATTTTTTTGCTATGTGTATTGCTCCTAAACCGATACAAGGTGCCGTATTTCTTCCGATCGGTTCGCAGAGGATGTTCTCCTCCGGAATTCCCGGAAGCTGTTCTAATACGAGCGGTTTGTAATCTTTGTTTGTTGCAATATAGATATCTTCTAATTCTACCAGCGGACGGATTCTCTCTACCGTAAGCTGTATCATTGTCTTTCCATCATCTGTCAGAGATAAAAACTGTTTCGGCATGTGCTTTCTGCTTCTTGGCCAGAAACGTTCTCCTCTTCCTCCTGCCATGATCAAGGCTGTCTTTTTCATGCATCAGTCCTCCTGTTTGTATTTTTAGAATTATTTCTTTTTTGATCTTTTTAATAAGGATACCAGATTTATGCGGATCAGCATAAACAACGTAACGATATAACCTCTGATAAATTTCAAAAGCTGACGTTTGGATTCCCCGTACATCCGCTTGTTAAATGTGATCGGTGTCTCGCCTATATTTAATTTCTTTCCCTGCTCACGCTTATTGATCTTCATCCGCAGGATAACCTCCTGCAGCACATCGTAATTATTGCGTGTCAGTGTTACCGCTTTGATCTGCTTTGCATCATACATCCGGTAACTTGTGGAAATGTCTTTTGCCCGGATTCCCAGACAAAGACGCATGGTCGTATTGAGAATCTTTGACATGATATAGGAAGTCTTTGAGTCATTGGACACTCCGCCTTTCGTATATCTCGAACCTATGACAATGTCATAACCTCCTCTATCAAACATTCTGCTGATATCTGCAATATTTTTCGGATTGTGAGAACCATCGGCATCTAATACTAACATTCGTTTTTTGGTTACATACTTGATACCGGTACGGAACGCTCCTGCATATCCCGGCTCTTCCTGCGGATAATACAGAGTATTATTTTTCTCACATACCTCCTTGGTGTTGTCTAATGGTTTCGCAGAATCAATTACTATGACTTCGTAATCGTCCTTTAATTTCTCCATCACTTTATGAATCTGTGGCAATAAAATTTTCAGATTCTCGGCTTCTTTATACGCCAATAACACCACGCTGGTCGACATAATTCTTCTCCATTTCTCCTTTTAATCTCTCATATATAAGTCTCTGGTGTAGACTTTTTCAAATACATCTTCTAACTCATCTGTAAAACGGTTTGCCACGATGACATCACATTCCTGCTTAAATGCATCTAAATCATGTGTCACACGGCTTCCGTAGAATTTCTCTTCGTTCAGTGTCGGCTCGTATACTACAACTTCTACACCTTTTGCTTTGATACGTTTCATAACACCCTGTATGGATGACTGACGGAAGTTGTCGGAATTGGATTTCATGGTCAGACGGTATACACCGACTTTGACATCGGATTTTTCCGGAAATCCTGCTTTTTCTAAAATTCTCTCTGCCACAAAATCTTTTCTGGTACGGTTGGCATCTACGATCGCCTCAATGATGTTCTCCGGCACGTCCTGATAATTTGCCAATAACTGTTTGGTGTCTTTTGGCAGACAGTATCCACCGTAACCAAAGGACGGATTGTTGTAATGAGAACCGATTCTTGGGTCAAGTCCCACACCGTCAATGATCTGTTTGGTATTGAGACCATGCACCTCTGCATAAGTATCTAACTCATTGAAAAAGCTTACGCGCAGTGCTAAATAAGTATTCGCAAATAATTTTACCGCCTCTGCCTCTGTCGTATCCGTAAACAGCATCGGAATGTCTTTTTTGATCGCACCTTCTGCGATTAAATCTGCGAATTTTCCTGCTGCCTTACAGAGTCTTTCATCATCCTGTGGTGCACCCACAATAATTCTGGACGGATAAAGGTTGTCATAAAGTGCCCGTCCTTCTCTTAAAAATTCCGGTGCAAAAATGATGTTCTCACAGTTGAATTTTGCACGCACATTTTTTGTATATCCTACCGGAACTGTAGATTTGATGACCATGATCGCATTTGGATTGATGTCCATAACGGTTTCAATGACCTGCTCTACGGAACTGGTATCAAAATAATTTTTCTTCTCATCATAATTTGTCGGTGTTGCTATCACTACAAACTCTGCATCTGTATACGCTTCTTTTGCATCCAGGGTTGCTGTCAGGGAAAGTTCTTTTTCCGCTAAATATTCTTCAATCTCCTTGTCTACGATCGGAGACTTCTTATTATTAATCATTGCCACTTTTTCCGGTATAATATCTACGGCATATACATCATTATGCTGTGCCAGTAATACGGAAATTGACAATCCCACATATCCTGTTCCTGCTACTGCAATCTTCATATTATTTTCCTCACATTACTATTTTTATCTATTTTACCTAGTGTGTTCATAATAACTAATTAATTGTAACACAAAATATTGGTAATGTCTAACAGTTCCTTACTTTGTCCTGACCTTTAAAATGTCAGAATAAGAACCGTAAGCCGTTGTATTGCCATTCTGTCTGTATGCACGGACTTTATATTGATAAGTTTTCTTAGATTTCAGTTTCTTATTCGTATAAGTTACCGTAGTACCTTTTTTGATGGTCGTTACCTTTTCCCACTTCTTTTTTGTGGAATTATAACGATATATCTGATATCCGTCTGCCCGCGTTGTCTTTTTCCATGTCAGCTTTACACTGTTTTTTGTTTTCTTTTTTGCAGTCAGAGCACTGACTTTTTTCGGCTTTGCTGCCGTATAAAGGACATCCGAATAGCTGCTGTATGAGGTCTTACCTCCTGTACTCCGGTATGCACGGATTTTATACTTATATGCCCTTGCCGCCTCACGTTTTTTATCGGTATAAGAACTCTTACCGGATGATACTGTCTTAAGTTTGACATATTTTTTCTTTGCGGAATCATATCGGTATATCTGATAATTCGTTGCTCCGGTCAGTTTGTTCCACTTGATCTGAACGGAATCTGTTTTTAATGTACCATTTTTTAACCCCTTTACCTTACCTAATTGAATCTTAAAAGAGGAACTCAAAGTGCCACTGTAATTTCCTTTAAATGTCACTTTTACGGTATAGGTTCCCGGCTCTTTTCTGCCGGAACTCCGGCTTATCGTATAATTTGCCGCCGAAATCACTTTTCCGGTTTTATCATATACCTTTACCGATGGTTCTTTCGTTTTTCCATCATAGGTATAGGAGTCATTTCCTAATACGATCTTATTCGGTGCTGAAATGTTGCTCTTACTCAAAGTGATATTACAATCCTTACATTTGGTGGTGATGCTTCCATCCGTGCCCTTCGATGCATCTGCCTTTGTAACGGAAGTTTCCTGATCCGTATGCAGGCAGGCAGTGGTCTTTGTAAATGCCTTGATCCTTGCACACATCGGAGTTGTGTTTGTATGCAGGTCATACCAGCCGGATGTGCTGCTCATTTTGAGCAGGCTCTGTCCTGCTGCCGTACTGCTCTTAAAGGAAATCCAGCCGCCATTTGTATAAGAAGTGTCTACAAAAATCGTCACTTCATTTCCCGACGGATTTTCTAACTGATATACCACGGAAAAAGTATGTCCCGGATATAAAATAATCTGTTTTTCTAATGGAATCGTATAATATCCTGCATATCCCGGCATTGTTCCGCTCTGAGTTGCTGCAAGTGTGCCGCTGGTCGGATTGCCTGCATCCGGGTCTTTATATATGGATAATTTGTATTTTACATTGGTATCATATATTCCTAACGATACTGCCGAAAGTATCTGTGGTGAGCTTCCATAAACTTTGAATATGTCACCCGCCATGCCATTGTTATTGATCTTGATCCTTGAGATTCCGTTTCCACCATCATACTGATAATTATAACTGTAATTATCCGCTCTTTCAAAATCAAATACAAATGCCTGAGAAGATATGGATGCATCTTCATAGGACATCCAGAAATATCCGTTTTCTCCCGAATCAGTTCCCCAACTGTTGCGGATCAGCCATGCACCGTCCTCTTTGGGGGTCTGATTGAAATGTTCTTTTGAAAAGGCATCATCCCAGCCGACAATGGTGACTGCATGACCGCTGCCTGTTACACTTGGATTATAATATGAATTATAGGTTGCGTTTCGATAGCCGCCACTTTCCTGATATCCGATATTTACTGCCCCATATTGCATGACCATCTGTTTGATGGATTCCATATCACTCGAACTGATCCAGTATGCATTCTGCATATGTGCCCAATCCTGTCCATATGCCAGTGAATCCGGTAACTGTGCCGTTGTACTTAACGTATCATATGGCAGCGCACTTTCTAAAGCTGCTCCCTGCCAGCCGGCAAGTGCCCAGGTGGTAAACATGGAATTACCGCCCTGATTTGCAAAATCTTTTGTCAATGGCCTTGTTGCATCACCTTCTGTATTTCCAAGCGGGTCTGTCACATGGTGATAGAAAAAGTATGCAAGCTGATATTCTGATAAATCTAATGCATTGGTAGCATAGCCTTTTGTAATTAAGGATGCTTCTGCCGATGCTAAAGCCGCAAAGGACCAGCAGGTCTGATAACCGCCCTGTTTTCTGACAGTTCCGATCAGGCTTCTGGCATCATACTTTTCAGGAATGCCGGCACCATATGCCCGTACTCCTGCTTTTGACTGTGTTCCGGCTGTCTTTGGCAGCTCCAAGTCCACAAAATGATACCCCTCTCCCTGTTCTGCTGTCTGTTGACTGTTCTCTGCCTGTCCTGTTTCGTTCTCAGCATAAACAGTCTGGGGACACAATCCAATGATCATGGCTGTTATTAAAAATACTGCTGAAATCCTTTTTATCATATACGGCCCCTTGTCTGTTTAATATTTTTTCATGAGTCCTATTATTCTAAGCAGGTTGTATCCGTAACCCTGAGCTGCTGCCCAGCCTTTTCCTGTTGGATTATCCGGAATTCCCAACCACTCTACATACGGTGCACAGCCTCTTGCTACATATTTAAAACGCTCATCCACACAAGTCTGTTTTAACGGTTCTGTGCTTGCATAGGCCTTCAGGTGCTGTACCTGCGCACGGATTCCTGTTCTTACATCCGGAAATACATTTCCTGCAACTCCGCCACCGGTTGCTCCAAGTCCTCCAAAGTTACACTGTGTTGCCTGCACATCGCCACCAAACTGTAAAAATCCTGTTTCTAAGCAGATCTGTGCAAACAGTACTTCGGCACGCACTCCTTCGGCGGTTGCTTCTTCCACGACGATCTTACAAAATTCATCAATATTGGCTGCCCCTTTAGAAGCATAGATGTCTGCCGGGAATGTTTTTCCTGAGCTACGGTAATATGCTGCCATCTGTGCTGCATTTACGGTAGAGGCTCCCATGATCTTATAACCCATACTCAAAGTTGCTACGTCGGAATAGGAACCATAGTTTTTACCATTTCCCGATGTCTTGATCGCACGGATCTGATAGTAATAGGTTGTTCCTACGGAAGATACCTTACTATCCCTGTATTGTGTTCCGCTTACGGTTGCCACAACCTGATAACCACTGTTTTTTGCGGTACTTCTTTTAATCTGATACTGTGTTGCTCCGCTGACACCACACCATCTTACGAGTGCTTTATCGCCTTCTATGACTGCCATTGCACCCTGAACCTTCTTTAAGGTTTTTCCTGACTTCACACTGCTTAGAGAACTTTTGCCGCTTACTGTACCTGATAACTGATAAGCGCGCACTTTGTAATAGTAGGTTTTTCCCTCGGTACGATTGGTATCTGTATAGCTGGTTGCCGATGTACTTTTGATTTTTTTATAGGAACCGTTCTTTTTCGTACTCCGGTAAAGTTCGTATCGATTTGCTCCGTTCACTGCATTCCACTGAATCTCTAACTTGGTACTGGAAGCAGAACGAACAGAAGTAATACCTGATTTCTTTAATGCACGACAGGACTTAATTCCTGAAAAGGAACCATATCCTGTTCCGCTCTTCTGCTTTTTTATTGCCCGAACCTTATAATAGTAAGTCTTTCCGGCAGAACGCTTCTTATCCAGATAAGTGGCAGAGGATGTCTCTGCCACTTTCTGATAGTTACCATTTTTAGATGTGCTACGGTATATCTGATAACCGGATGCACCTTTTACGGTTTTTATCTGTAATTTTATCTGTGTACTGGTGTAAGAATACACCTTATTAATGGATGCAGTCTGAAGTGTACTTCCGGATACTACCTTTGAGTAGGAGCTGTATCCTTTTACACGTCCTGTCTTATTCACTGCACGCACCTTATAATAATAGCTTTTTCCTGTCTTAAGAGAACTGTCAGTATATTCTTTTCCCTTTACGGTAGCAACATAGCTGTAGGTACCATTCTTAGAGGTACTGCGATAGAGCTGATAATAGCTTGCACCAGTTACCTTGCCCCATTTTACTTTCAGCTTTTCTCCGCTATAGGATGTCACGGAACTAATCACGGGTGTCTTTAAATTTCTTGCACTCTTCTGACTGCTGTAGGTACTATAACTGTAAACTTTATCTGCTACTTTCTTCACTGCACGGACTTTATAATAATATTTCTTACCCTCTGTACGATTTTTATCTGTATAGGATAACGATGTTGTTTCTTTTATTTTCTTATAAGTGCCGTTTTTGCTTGTACTGCGGTATACCTGATAATATCCTGCACCTGTCACAGACTTCCATGCCACTTTCAGTTGTCCTGCTTTTACGGATTTTACATAACTGATGGTTGGCTGTTTCATGGAGACACCGGATACTGCATTGCCATATCCGCCATATCCCAGTGCATTCACCGGTTTTATTTTATAGGAATACTTCACTCCTGCTTGTGCAGTTGTATCTACAAAGTAATCTTTATCCCCTGTTGTTCCGATCTGCTGATAGCTTGCTGCTCCGGACTGTTTTCTCGTTACAGTATACTTTGTTGCACCAGCTGCTTTTTCCCATTTTACCGTAACGCCTCCGGAAGTTCTGGATTTTACATATAATGCTTTGACGTTTCCTAACGGCACTCCGGTTTTCACGTCACTGTAGTTACTATACTGATTTGCCGCTAAAATAGAACGGACTTTATAATAATAGGTCTTTCCTTCAATACGGTTCGGGTCTGAATATGTCTTACCGGTTACGGTTGCCACTTTCTTGTACCCGCCATCCTGACGTGTGCTTCGGTATACTTCATATCCCTGTGAATCATTGGCACGCCAGTTGATCCGAAGCACGTTTGCTCCTTTTGGACGTATGCTTGTAATAACCGGTGTTGTCGTATTTTTGCTAAGTCCATAATAGTTCGCGATTCCGGTTGCATCTGCAACACCGAATCTCCGTAATTTCTCATCACTGTTCAGATAGTTTGCATCTGAAGTATCTATGTATGCATGCTCAATTAAAATTGCCGGTATTCCAGCTAATTTACTTCTTCTGATGACACCTAAATAATCTGCAAGGCTTCCATCCGGATAAAGTGTATTGTCTTCGGAATTACGAATCTTTAATCCCTGACCATGCTCACCGATTCCAAGTTCTAAAATCTTATTTAAGATCTGCTGTGCAAGATCATGTCCTGTTGTTCCAAGATCTGAACGGTAATTCTGGTTCGGGTAGAAAATTTCCGCACCATTTCCGCCACCTGCATTGATGTGCATGCTGACATAGACATTTGCTCCAACACTCTGTGCATACTCTACTCTTTTTGCATTACATTCTGTAGAAGTAACGGCTCCACCACCATTTGCACAGGCACCGCTCTCACGCGTCATGTATACGGTTACTCCCTGATACTGACTGAGCTCTGCTTTACAGTACTGAGCAATTTTTAATGTTAAGTCTTCTTCTTCTAAACCGTTTCTTCTTGCTCCGGCATGTGTATCATCATGTCCCGGATCTAATACTACTACAATATTTTTTCCTGCACCCATTGCTGCAACCTCATCACTGCTGTTGGTTGCAGGTGTCTCTAACTGTGCATTCTGAATTGCATCTCCGATGCTCTCTGCTGACTCTGTATTTCCATTCTCATCCATGGTCACTACATCCACATTGGCTGATGGCTCTTCGACTACTACGCTGTCCGGATTGTTTTCTACTGTTGTATTAACACCAAAACGCATATCCATTCCGGCATCCTGAAACAGTAAGGTCTGCTCTGTTCCATTGATCTGATAGGTTACTCCTACCAGACGGTAAGCTCCTGCCTCGGAACCTTCCGGAAACTCCATCGTAAACAGCATCGCATCCTGACTGATCGTAGCTGCCTGTACCTGATATGCCTTTCCTGTTGTCTCGTTGACATAATCCAACACTGCCTTTTCGATGACTGTATGCTCATCTCCGATACTTAAAAGTACGTTCTGTGTTCCCGGCATCTCAACTGTCGGCTGATCGATGAGTGCATAATTCAACAGTGCAGTCTGCTCTGTCTTGTTCTCTGTGCTTCCTGCACTCTCTGCCTGTTCTGCTGCCTGGGTGTCTGTGACAACCTCTGTTTGTTTTGCAGCTTCTGATCGCTGGTCATTGTCCTGGTTTTCCACATCTTCACTCGGCTTTGCATCCTCAGCATCCTGTTTTGCGCTTTCCTGTGCAACAGGCTCTGATTTGGCTGCCACGGCTGCTGCCTGCACATAAGGCATGTCCATGGTTCCAACCATGCAAAGACACAGAAATCCTGCTAAAAATCTCTTCATTCGCATTTTCCACTTCTCCTTTATAAGCTTTAAAATCTCTTATGCTATATTTTACTTTTTTTTACATAAAAAGTAAATATTATTAAGAAATTTGTAAGAAATTACCGTTGAGAGAAATTGGGCATATTGCACTGTAGAGGATCTGAGTCTGATCGACGATTTCTTTTTCAGGAGATAATGTCGGATGAAGAATATGGAGAAAAATTCTGCCGGATCCTTCTTAGTACAATTCTTAATCGGCCAATCCGCAACGTCAGGATCACTCCTCAAAAAAATATTCTTGGGATTGACACCAACTGCCATGGGATCCGTATGGATGCCTATATCGAAGAGCTTCCCGAAACTTCTCTCTGCGATGCCGAAATATCTTCTGATGTCTATGATATCGAACCGGACAACGGTTCTGACAGACATTTATTACTATTGTGCGGAAAAAGCTGCAAAAAAACTGTTCCATTCAGGATATTTCCGAGGCTTTAGAGGAATCTCCTGATACAATTACTCCACTGGTAGAACTCATAAAGCAGTATCCTGACGCATCTACGGAACAGATCTTTGAGAAATTAAACGAACAAAATGTAATATTGCACTGATGGAAAAAGGTATATTGTAATACTACAATACACCTTTCAGACTGTAGACAAAGCGCTCCGAGAAATCATGTTTCTCGGAGCCTTTTTCTA